>Ga0129333_10003419_pt1 | contig 14860 bp, 13 predicted proteins | sample CPB6_08_DNA_FD_94474 | JGI IMG/M metagenome (GOLD analysis project Ga0129333, IMG submission 94474) | Freshwater to marine salinity gradient microbial communities from Chesapeake Bay, USA - CPBay_Sum_0.6_0.8_DNA | ecosystem: Environmental > Aquatic > Marine > Coastal | place: USA: Chesapeake...
GCGAGAACGCCAAGACGTTCCTGCGCCAGAACCCCGAGGTTGCCAATGCCATCGAGGCAAAGATCCGCTCCAATGCGGGAATCCTCGCGGCAGCCCTCGGCAATGGCTCCGAAAAGGATACTGATGACGGGGAGGATTGATCCTTCCGTTTCCTATGCCTTCACGATTCCGCTTGCCCTTGCCCCAGGGTGACGGACGCTCACGGTGTCGCCCCACACCGCTCGGCAGATAGCGCCCTCCGCCAACCCGGAGGGCGCTGTTGCTTGCTGAAGAGGGCGGGAGAGTTGTCTCCGGTTGATCTGGACAGGCCGTGCTTCGCGTCCTAAACGTGCCCTCGCTTTCCATTCAATTGCCGGGCGTCACATGACAGGGCTTGCACAGATCCGTTCCACCTTCCTCGACTTCTTCAAGCGTCAGGGTCATGACGTCGTGGCCTCCTCGCCGCTCGTGCCGCGCAATGACCCGACCCTGATGTTCGCCAATTCGGGCATGGTGCAGTTCAAGAACGTGTTCACCGGCATGGAGAAGCGACCCTACAGCCGGGCAACCACCGCGCAGAAATGCGTGCGCGCCGGCGGCAAGCACAATGACCTCGACAATGTCGGTTATACGGCCCGCCACCACACCTTCTTCGAGATGCTGGGCAATTTCTCCTTCGGCGACTATTTCAAGGCCGAAGCCATCGAATGGGCCTGGACGTTGGTCACCGGCGAACTCGGCCTTCCCAAGGACAAGCTGACGGTCACGGTGTTCTCGGAAGATGACGAGGCGCACGCGCTGTGGCGCAAGATCGCCGGGCTTCCCGACAGCCGCATCATCCGGATCCCGACGTCCGACAATTTCTGGTCCATGGGTGACACCGGACCCTGTGGCCCCTGTTCGGAGATCTTCTTCGACCATGGGGACAAGATCTGGGGCGGCCCTCCCGGCTCGGCAGAGGCGGACGGCGACCGCTTCATCGAGATCTGGAACCTGGTGTTCATGCAATATGAGCAGGTGTCCAAGACCGAGCGCATCAGCCTTCCGAAACCCTCGATCGACACCGGCATGGGGTTGGAGCGTATCGCGGCGGTGCTGCAGGGTACGCATGACAACTACGAGACCGACCTGTTCAGGGCGCTGATCGCAGCGATCGTGGAGAAGACCGGGGTTCCCGCAACAGGCGATGCCAAGGCCTCGAACCGGGTCATCGCGGATCATCTGCGCGCTTCGTCCTTCCTCATTGCCGATGGCGTGCTGCCATCCAATGAAGGCCGTGGCTACGTCCTGCGCCGCATCATGCGCCGCGCGATGCGCCATGCGGAGCTGCTTGGTGCGCGGGAGCCGCTGATGTACCGGCTGGTGCCCACGCTCGTGCGCGAGATGGGCACGGCCTATAACGAACTTGTCCGCGCGGAACCCCTCATCACCGAGACGCTCTATCTCGAGGAAACCCGGTTCAAGAAGACGCTGGAACGCGGCCTCCGGCTTCTGGATGATGGGTCCAACGGCCTGAAGAAAGGGGACGTGTTCTCGGGTGAGACGGCCTTCAAGCTCTATGATACCTATGGCTTTCCTCTCGACCTGACACAGGACGCGCTCAAGCCGCGCGGCATCACGGTCGATACGTCAGCCTTCGAGACCGCCATGGAGGCCCAGCGGGAAGAGGCTCGCAGGGCCTGGAAAGGATCGGGCGAGGCCAAGACCGAAACCGTGTGGTTCGAATTGCGCGAAAAATGGGGCGCATCCGAATTCCTGGGCTATGACACAGAGACGGCGGAAGGCATCGTGCGTGCCATCGTTGTGGACGGCCGCCAGGTGGAGAGCCTCACCAAGGGTCAGACGGGCGCCATCGTCGTGAACCAGACGCCGTTCTACGGCGAATCCGGCGGACAGACGGGCGATCACGGCCTGATCCGGACAGCCGAGGGCGCCGTCTTCCGGGTGAGCGATACGCAGAAGCGTGTCGGTGATCTCTTCGTCCATCTCGGCGAGGTGGAGCAGGGGCATTTCGCACCCGGCAATGCGGTTGAACTCGCTGTCGATCATGCCCGGCGTTCCGGCAACCGCATCCATCACTCGGCGACCCATCTTCTGCATGAGGCGCTGCGGATCACGCTCGGGAGCCATGTGTCACAGAAGGGCTCCCTCGTTGAGCCCAACCGCCTGCGTTTCGACGTGTCGCACAACAAGGCGATGACGCCGGATGAACTGCAGCAGGTCGAGTCGATCGCCAACGAGATCGTTCTTCAGAATGACCCGGTGATGACGCGCCTGATGAGCGTCGATGCGGCGATTGCCGAGGGCGCCATGGCGCTGTTCGGAGAAAAATATGGCGATGAGGTGCGCGTCGTCTCCATGGGCCGCAACCGGCACGGCGCCGGACGACCGGTCTATTCTCTGGAACTCTGCGGCGGCACGCATGTCTCGCGCACGGGCGACATCGGTCTCATCAAGGTGGTGAGTGAAAGCGCATCGGCAGCCGGTGTCCGTCGCATCGAGGCGCTGGCAGGCCCGGCAGCGCGAGCCTATCTCGTGGAGCAGGACCGCCGCGTGCTGGCGGCAGCCGCGGCGCTGAAGGCGCCCGCTGGCGAGGTCGTGACGCGTATCGAGTCGCTTCTCGATGAGCGCCGCAAGCTCGAGAAGGATCTGGCCGATGCGAGAAGGCAGCTCGCGATGGGCGGCGGCGCCAAGAGCGGGGATGACGGCGTGTCCACCGTGAACGGCATCAGCTTCATGGCCCGCGTTCTGAAGGGTGTTGCGGCCAATGACATGAAGGGTCTGGTCGATGAAGGCAAGGCGCGGCTGGGATCGGGTGTGGTTGCTCTGGTCGGGCTCAACGAGGAGGGGCGTGCTGGCCTGATCGTGGGCGTGACGGATGATCTGACGAAGCGCTTCAACGCCGTCGAATTGGTGCGTGCCGGCGCTGCGGCGCTGGGCGGAAAGGGCGGTGGCGGCCGCCCCGACATGGCGCAGGCTGGCGGGCCCGACGGTGCCAGGGCAGAGGAAGCGCTGGCGGCTGTCCGGGCGGCCCTGGGCTGATCGTTCGGTTCGCCCAGCGACGGAAGCTTCGGCCGGTCCGTCTTCCCTTGGTGGAGGTGGTGGAGATGCCTGGCGTTCAGGCGTCCGTTTCGGGCCACTGCGCCGTGTCGTGATCAGGGTGCTGGAGCGAGGCGAGTTTCACGAGATCGGCCGGGGTGCGGTCCTCTGCCGTGCTGTGGCCGGGTAGCCCCGGCAGGCTGTCGGCCCATGAAAGCTTGCTCTCGGTGCCCACGACATGGTCAGGCGCGCACGCCGAGGGATCGTCGAGCGTGCCGATGGCAATTTCGTAGATCGGCCAGCCGTCTTCGAGCATGAACAGCGGCGTGCCGCAATCGCGGCAAAAGCCCCGCGCCACAATAGCTGAGGAGCGGAACGTGGCAGGCGCGCCACGGGTCCAGTGCAGCCGGTCGCGTGGCACGCTCGTCAGCGCCGCGCCGAAATTGCCAAAGGCCTTCTGGCACATCCTGCAATGGCAGAAGCCACCGGGCTTGAGGTGTCCGTCGATGCGGTAGCGCACGGCACCGCACTGGCAGCCGCCGCTGTGGGTCTCGGCGTCACTCATTCGAGTCGGCATCGATGGTGCGCTGAACGGCGTCGGCGATGACCTCGGGCGTCTGGGCTCCCTGAAGCGCGAAGCGCTGGGCCAGAATGAAGGTGGGAACGCCGGTGACGCCAATCTGTGTCGCGTGGGCAATCTCCGTCCGGGTGGACTCGACATCCTGATCGCTGGCAAGAAGCTCGGCGATCTGAGCGGGGTTAAGGCCGGCCTCTCCTGCTATCCTGGCAAGTTCGGCGTGCTGGCCGATGTCGCGACCCTCGTTCCAGTAGGCTGTGAAAAGTCGCTCGGCCACCTGGTTCTGGCGGTCGGCCGTGTGTGACCAGCGGATGAGACGATGGGCATCGAGCGTGTTGGGCGTCCGGGTGATGGAATCGAAATTGTAGGGAACTGCAAGGTCGCGTGCGGCCTCGATGATGGGGTCGTGGAGGGTCTTCAGCCTTTCCGGCCCGAATTTGGAGAGCAGGTAGTCCTGACGGTCGAGCCCGTCGGCCGGAATGGTGGGGTCGAGCATGAACGGGCGCCAGCGCACCAGGATCTCGAGATCCTCAAATTCCGCAAGCGCGGCGTCGAGCCGTCGCTTGCCGAGGAAACACCAGGGGCAGATGACATCGGAAATCACATCGATCACGAAAGGGCCGGGCATGGCTCAGGGCTTCTCCAGCGCTTTCCGGATGAGCTTGCCGTTGGCGGTCCGTGGAAGCGCGGGCACGAACCAGATCTGTCTCGGACATTTATAGGCTGCCAGCCGCTCGCGCACAAAGGCCTGAATGGCGGTCTCGTCCGGTGTGGCCGTTCCCTGCGGTACGATGAACGCGGCGATGATGCTGGCAGAGTCCGACACCGTCCACTCCCGGACACCCGCTTCGGCAACCGCCGGGTGCTGCAGCAGGATACTTTCGACCTCGAGCGGCGAGACGCGGAAACCGCCGGCATTCATGAGTTCATCCGAACGTCCATGATACCACACATAACCGTCCGCATCGATTTCGGCCGTGTCGCCGGTTGCAAACCATTCGCTGTCGCCGGGGTCGTGCTCGCCCCAGTAGCCGAGGAGGAGGCCAGGGTCGCTGCGGTGAACGGCGAGTTCCCCATCTGCCAGAAGGCGAACCCTGCGTCCCTGTTGCGGCCTTCCGGGGGAGCCCGGGCGCACGGGCACCGACGGGCCGGAAGAAATGTAGGTCGAGATTTCGCTCATTCCGAGGGCTTCGTAGAGGTCGCAGCCGGTCGTGTCGCGCCACTGGGTGAGGATGGACGGCGCCAGGGCCTCGCCTGCGCTGAGGCCATGGCGAAGGCCCGGTGCACCGTGGAAACCGGCGCGCAGGCTCTGGCGGTAGAGTCCCGGCACCGAGGCCATGATCGTCACTCCATGATCGTGAACAAGGCGTTGCCATACGGAGGGATCAGGGGGACCGGTATAGACGACGGCGGTGGCGGCATTGACGAAGGGATCGCAGAGCCCGACGCCAAGCGTGTAGGTCCAGTTGAGTGCACCGGTATGCAGGAGAACGTCGCCCGTGCCGAGCCCGGACCATCCCGCATACATGGGACGCCGTCCCCAGATGGCGCGCTGGCCATGAAGCACGCCCTTGGGTGCGCCCGAAGTTCCCGATGTGTAGATGAGATAAGCGGGATCGTCTGCCGCCGTAGCGGCATAATCACCCCGCGGCGCAGTTTTCAACCGGGCGATGTCCGGCGGTGTGAGGAGGCGGACATCCGTCACCTCCGGCAGGGCAAGGAGCCCGTCCCACGCCAGGAACCGGGCGCCGCTGCTGGCGAGGAGCACGCCCACTTCGCGCGGGGTGAGCATGGGCGAGGCCGGGATCGGAATGGCGCCGGCGGCGTTGGCTGCGAAGAAGGCGAGCGCATAGTCGAGGGAATTGCCCATGCGGATCAGCAGCCGGTCGCCGGGCTCCAGACCTTCGCGACGCAGCCCCTCGGCGAGCCGCAGCACCGCGTCTTCCAGTGCGCCGTAGCTCCAGCGCCCCACGGATGCACCCGCCACGATCAGCGCAGTCTTCTCCGGCGGTTTGCCAGAGAGGCAGTGACGGGCGAGATTGAGTTGCGGCGGGGGGTGCGCCGCAGTTCCGTTCACGGCTGACGCCAGAGCGTCGTCGTCTCAAAGCCGGGAAGCGGCTGGGCCTCCGGGCGTCCGATGTGCGTCCAGCGCGCCACCCACTGGCCGCCGGCGTCATAGAAAGGAACGATGTAGAAGCCCGACATCAGCAGACGGTCCTCTGCACGCACTGCCGCCACGAAATCTTCCCGGGTCTTGGCGTTCAGCATCGCCTGGATCGCGGCATCGACGGCGGGATCGGCAATGCCGGGATAGTTGCGGGTGCCGTCGGTGGTCCGGCCGGCCGAGCCGAAGTAGAGCATCTGCTCGTTGCCGGGCGACAGCGAGTTGAACCAGCTGACCGGGATCATGTCATAGTCATAGTTGGTCTGGAGCGATGCGAACTGCGCAGAGTCCACCACCCGGACGGCGGCCTTTATGCCGATGGTCTCGAGGGTCCGCTGGTAGTGAAGCGCGATCTTCTCCTGATCCTTGTTCTGCACCGTGATCGTGAAGGTGAAGGGCTTTCCTTGAGCGTTGACCAGACCGGCGTCTGTCACGTTCCATCCCGCCTCGGCGAGAAGTTCCACCGCCTTGCGCAGAACCTTGCGGTCGCGCCCGGATCCATCACTGACCGGCAGCCTGTAGGTTCCATCCGCGAAATCGGCGCGCAGCCTCGACAGGGCGTCGCCCAGAACGGCCTTTTCCGCCTCGTCCACGGCCCGGCCTTCCGAGGAGAGCTCCGATCCGCCGAAGTAGCCATAGGTCCGGCGGTAGGCATTGGCGAAGAGATTGGCGTTGGCCCATTCGAAATCAAAGGCCATGACGAGGGCCTCGCGTACGCGCGGGTCGGCAAAGATGTCGCGTCGGGTGTTGAACGCAAAGCCGGTTGTCGGGGCAGGCGTCTTCTGGGGGATCTTCTCGAGGATGATCTTGCCGGACTTGGCGGCCGGGAAGTCATAGCCCGTGTTCCAGCGCACGGGGTCGGCCTCGACGCGGATATCGGCCAGCCCGGACTTGAAGGCTTCAAACGCCGCGTTGGCATCTCGGTAGTAGTCGAAGCGCACCTCGTCGAAGTTCCACAACCCCTTCTGGAGCGGCAGGTTGTTGCCCCAGTAGTCCGGGTTGCGACGGTAGGTGATGGTTTCGCCCGGCTTCACGGTGGCGATCACATAGGGACCGGACCCCGTGATGGGGTCGAGTGTCGTCAGGGCGAAATCCTTGCCCTCCCAATAGGCCTTGGAGAGGATGGGCATCAGGCCGACGATCAGCGGAAGCTCACGGTCTCCCGACTCCTGGGTGAAGGTGATGGTGTGTGCGTCAGGCGTCTTGACCCCGGTGATCTTGGAGTAGGAGTTCTTGAAGTTCGGCCGTCCCTTGTCGCGCAGCGTTTCCATCGAGAACACGACATCCGCCGTGGTGATCGGCGTGCCATCGGAGAATTTCGCCTCGGGCCGCAGCCTGAAGGTGAAGGTCTGCCGGTCATCCGACACATCGATGGTTTCGGCAATCAGGCCATAGAGCGAGAAGGGTTCCGCCCAGTTGCGTCCGAGCAGGCTTTCGAACACATAGGCACGCAGGCCCGCTGCGGCCTGTCCCTTGACGATGAACGGGTTGACGCTGTCGAAGGACCCCGTCACCGCCTGGCGCAGGATGCCGCCCCTGGGCGCGTCGGGATTGGCATAGGGGAGGCTGGCGAAGTCGGGCGCGAGCGCGGGTTCGCCGAGCATGGCGATGCCGGGGCGGGGTTCGGCGGATGCCACAGAGGTCAGCGCCAGCAGGGCAGCGGCAAGGATCGGGACTGAGCGGCGCATGACGGGGTCTCCCTAACGCACGAGGATGTTCTGGAACTGCCAGGGATCACGCCTGTCGAGGTCGGGCGCGAAGAGTTCAACGATGGAGTCGAGCGGTGTCCAGCCGGTGTAGATGCCGCGGACCGGGCCCAGATAGGGCGTCTGGATCTCGAGGCAGCGGCGGTAGTCCATCTCGTCGGTCTCCACGATGCCGCAATCCGGGTTCTCGATGGCCCATATCATGCCGGTGAGGACTGCAGACGTGACCTGCAGCCCGGTTGCGCTCTGATAGGGCGCGAGCTTGCGGGCTTCCTCGATCGACAGCTGGGAGCCGTACCAGTAGGCGTTCTTCTTGTGGCCGTAGAGCAGAACGCCGAGTTCATCACGGCCGTCGGCGATGTCGGCCTCGTCGATGACATAGCTTTCCTTCTGACGGCGACCGCCAGCCCCCAGCAGTTCTTGCCAGGAGAGCACGGCGTCATTGCTGGGGTGGTAGGCATAGTGGCAGGTGGGGCGGTAGACGACCTTGCGGCCATCGCGCACGGTGAAATAGTCGGCAATCGAGATCGCTTCGTTGTGGGTGACGAGGAAGCCGAAGTGAGGTCCCTCGGTGGGTGTCCAGGTGCGCACGCGGGTGTCGGCACCGGGCCGTTCGAGATAGATCGCTGCGCCACATCCCGTCTTGTGACGGCGGCCGAGGGCGGGAAGCTTCTTCTCGTGCGTACCCCAGCCGAGTTCGGCGGGTTGCAGGCCTTCGGATATGAACCCCTCGACCGACCAGGTGTTGACGAAGGTGCCGAAGGGCTTCGGTCTCTTGCCCCGCTGGGTGTCACGTTCTGCGATATGGACGCCCTTCACCCCAAGCCGCTTCATGAGCTTCGCCCAGTCCTCGCGGGATCGTGGCTCGCTCACCTTGACGCCTGTGTCGCGGGCAATGTCCATGAGGGCCTTTTTGACGAACCACGACACCATTCCGGGGTTGGCCCCGCAGCAGGAGACAGCGGTGGGTCCGGGCCCGAGTTCGCGCTTCAGCGCCAGCATGTGTTCGCGCATGGCGTAGTTCGTGCGTTCGCCCTGCGGCAGTTTGGTGTTGTAGTAGAAACCGGGCCATGGTTCGATCACGGTGTCGATGTAGAGCGCACCGGTCTCGCGTGCCAGCCGCATGATGGCGAGGCTGTCCACGTCCACGGACAGGTTGACGATGAAGGCGCGGCCTGGACCCGCCGTGAGGAGCGGCTTCAGGAGCTGACGGTAGTTCTTGCGTGTGAGGCCTTCGTTGATGAAGGACGCGCCCTGCTTCTCGACCAGCGTGCTCTTGGATTCATCGGGATCGATGACGGTGATCCGGCGGGGGTCGCACTTGATGTGCCGGAGAATGAGGGGAAGGGTGCCGCGGCCGATCGACCCGAAGCCGATCATGACAATGGGGCCGTTCCAGTTGGCGTGAATGGGCCAGTTGCTCATGTCATCCAAACTCCTGTCAGACTGTCGCAAGGCGGTATAGCGACCACGACTGTCAACTTATAGTGAAAACTTGAGGGACTACTCAATCCTGCGTCTGGCTTCCGTTGGCTTTGCTATTTGAAGCATACTTCCAGGTTTCCCAGTTGACCCGCGCGATCTTGTAGGAATCGATCACTGAGAGTCCGTAGATGAAGATGCCGCCAGCATGGCGCGAGAAGAAGCTTGCCGTCTCCGGCATGAGCCGTACGCTCACCCAGCCAAGAATGACGGTGAAGAACAGGAACATCAGTCCCCGCTGCGTCCTGCCCTGCAGCACATGACCAAGGCCGGGAACGATCAGGGACGCGGCCAGCACCAGTCGGGGGTTCATCGGTTGTGGGGTCATGATGGCTGCTTTTGCCAGTTGTCGATGGCGGAGCGCAAGGTGATGAGGTGCTCGATGCAGTCCCTGAGCAGGTCGGGATCAACGGAGACCTCGCCGAAATCCGCCTGGCGGAAAACGCCGTAGCGGGCGCGGTCAGCTTCAGCCAGCAGGACAACGAGGCGGACGCCTCTGGGGGTGATCAGTAGCTCCTTGGCGCGCGGGCCAAAGAACATTGGCAGCAGCGGGCGCACGAGGTCGGTGGGAGGCATCAGGGCGGGATTGTCGCTGCGGATGACCGCGTGCTCGGGAAATCCCGCTGGCGTGGGGACGCTGGAAGGAAGGTCATCGAAGTTGGAAAACGTGGTCGGGCCCGTGGGGCGCATCATCAGGTCGAGCGTGGCGCTGACGGGGACGGGCCCGGGCAGCGTGACCAACAGCCAGAGGCTGGGGAGCTTGCGCAGCGCGAGCGTGTCGGTAACCGCCTTTGCCTGAACGTCATATCCCTCGTATCGCCCTGCAAGCCGATAGGTGCCGGCAGTCTGGCCCTCGGTGATGAGGGGGCTTTCGAGTACGGACTGCGCGGCGCCGAACAGCCTTTGTGGTTCGTCGGCCTGCTGGCGCGAGCGACGGATCAGCTGCCGCGCGAGGAGCAGAGCGAGGACGAGCGCCATCAAGCTGCCGAGAATGGTCTGCCACATGGATTTCAGCCCGCAAAGGAAACGGCCCGCCTCGGGAGGCGGGCCGCGCGTTGAGGTGTGGTGTTCAGTAACCCTGGGGCTTCGGCCAGGGCATGGTGAACTGGTCGCCACGCTTCACATAGCGGTAGCGGTAGAAGTGGAACCACAGCGACATGATGACATAGAACACCACCATGGCCGTGAGCTGTGCGCCATAGCCGAGGAAGATGGCGAAGTAGGTCACCACACAAAGCGCCAGCAGCACGATGGCCGGAAGCGGATGGAACGGATGAGTATATCCGCGCCGGATCGTGCCCAGCGGCCACTTGTTACGGAACATGATGATGTTCACGCTCATGAAGGTGTAGTGCAGCACGCCCGACAGGATCGAGAAGGTGATCGCCTGCCCGAGGTTCGCAATGAAGGCGAATGCCAGGGCGATGGGAACCAGAAACACGATCGAGCGGTAGGGCGTGCGGAACTTCGGATGGACAGCCGCGAACCAGGTCGGCAGGTAGCGGTCGCGCCCGAGTGAGAACCAGGCCCGCGCGGCATCGTTGATGCAGCCATTGGCCGAGGCCAGGGCCGCGAGGATGGTCGCGATGAACATCAGGTTCTCGAGCATGGCGCTGCCCGTCAGCTTGCCGGCATCCAGCAGCGGATAGTAGGTAAAGCCCAGATACTGCCAGGGCATCAGCGAGGCGCAGACATACCAGGTGAGCGACGCGCCGATGAGCAGCGTGATCATTCCGGCCATGGTGCCATAGGGGAGCGAGCGGGCCGGTGAACGAACTTCCTCGGCCGCCTGCGTTGTTCCCTCGATGCCGAGGTAGTACCAGATGCCCCAGTGGAAAGCGGCGATCACGCCGATCCAGCCGTAGGGCAGAGCGTTCTCCGGCGTCACCATTTCGTTGAGCTTCAGGATGGTGCCCTGGCTCCAGGGCTGCACCGAGAAGAACAGCACGATGATCGCAGCATATGCGATCGCGGTAATGACGAAGTTGACGTTCAGCGTCATCAGCACGCCGCGGTAGTTGAGCGCGGCAAGAACCACGATGACCGTGGCGATGATGCCCTTGTAGTGCCAGTCGCTGAAGCCCTCGCCGGCATAGGCCTTGATGGTGTCGGCGATCAGGATGGCGTTGGATACCTCCAGCATGGTGTAGGCGAACACGAGATAGAGTGCCACGTTGAAGGCCATCAGCGGCCCGACGATGTGCTTGGCCTGTGCATACTGGCCGCCAGCGGCGGCTACCGTGGACGTCACCTCGGAATCGATCATGGCGACCGACGTATAGAGGAGGCCGATCACCCAGCAGATGATCAGTGCGGCGAGCGTGCCGCCCTTGTCGGCGGCGAAGTTCCAGCCGGTGTATTCGCCGACCAGAACGATGCCCACACCCAGCGCCCACACATGGGCAGGCCCGAGGATGCGAAGCAGGGAGACTTTCTTGACCGGCGCACCGGCCGTTGCGGAATTGGCTGACATGACTTCCTCCTCAGACCCGATGCTGTTCCTGGACGGCCTCGATCTCGCCCTCGCGGGACGAGGTCAGGGTCTCCTCGGAATAGGTTGTGTCGGTACGGAACCAGTCATAGAGCATCCAAAGGACGAGCGCGGCGGAGACGATCCAGCCGATGTTGGCAATCATGATCCACATGGCGGGTCTCCCTACTTGCCTTTGCCGTTGAACTTCTCATCAATCACCTCGCGGTACTCCTTGTCAGAGGCGCGGAAGAGAAAGATGAAGTAACCGGCAATGACGACGGTCATGATGATCAGCTGAACCCAGTCGATCGTGTAATCGAACTTGTTCTGGATGATGTCATGGGCGGCGGCGGCATCGGCGAAGCCGAGCTTCACCCACTGCTCTACCTGGGCAGGTGTCTGCCCAAGGGCTTCCCAGGTGGGGTTCTCGATCGGGACGATTGCCCGCGAGACGCCGGCCCATCCGGCCTGGAGAGGCAGCCAGAGGGCAAGGAAAATGGCGGCCACCACGAAGATGATGTCCACCCACTGCATGAACTTGCTCTGTTGCGGAGGTTGGTAGCGCGCCATGATCAATGTCCCTTCCGCATTTCGTCGAGGTGCTTGATGTCAAGCCCGTAGATGAATTCCTTGTCCTCGGCATAGTGGCGCAGCATGGCGCCGACCGAAGCGGTGTTGAAGATGAGCACGGCGGCGGCCGCGATCAGCACGACGATGCGCACACCCTGATCAGGGATGTGAGGCCAGGACATGAAAAGGACGAAGAGGATGACAACCCACAAGGCTATCACGAACAGCCATGCACCCCGGCGATCGCCCTGGTACATGGCCTCAATGCGTTGATTGAAGTCAGACATGCGTTTTCTCCCATTGGCCAGCCTTTGTCCTCGCAGCAGGCTGGGCCAATCCCCCTTGGTGAGTCGTTTGCTGCGAAGCAATATTGTTAAGCGGCAGGAAACGATGCTTCGGGGCGGATGTCAAGCAAGCATGACAGTTGCGGTCTGGACCGTCACGGCGCGGGCGGCTTGAATCCCTCCATCAGCGCTGCCAGCTGGTGGGTCGAGTGTCCGGTACCCAGTGCGACAACCGTGAAGGCGGGTCGCCCCAGCAACCGGCTGAACAGGCTGAGCACCCGCTGCGGCCAGTAGATCCCGAGATCCCGACGTGCTGGCGGGGTGACGTCGAACTGCACGTTGTGGGTGCGGCCGTTGAACACAACTTTCCATTGGATGGCCTCCCAGGCGATCCGGCTGGGCGACAGGCGATTGTCCAGCAGACCCTCCGACGTCAGTTCCACGGCAGGTCCGCGGATGCGGCTGATACGCCAGCACAGCCCACCCATGATGATGCCGCTTGCCGTGAGCGTCATACCAAGCAGAAGCAGCGCGATCGCGCCTCCCTTCTCGCCCGGCCCCAGCAGCCTCAGTCCCGCCACGGCGAACAGCAGTCCCATGGCCGCCGACGCGATCCAGAACAGCAGCAGAAGCCGGGGCAGCAGGGGACGGTTCTCGATGATGACCGGTGCGGGCATGGTGAAGGTGATTGGCACTCCGAGGGGGCGGCAAGTCAAGAGTTGCCAGTAGACCCCCTGGGCGGATACTCAGGCTTCGCAACGATTCGGAACCGCGAATGGCAAAGCCCGCCCAGCCCACAAAATCCGCCAGCCTGTTTGACGACCTCCCCGCTGCGGCGAAGGTGAGGTCGGCAAAGGGACCTGCCCGGTCGCGCGGTGAGGACAGCTATACCGCGGCCGACATCGAGGTGCTGGAGGGGCTTGAGCCCGTCCGCCGCCGTCCTGGCATGTACATCGGCGGCACGGACGAGAAGGCGCTGCACCACCTCTTCGCCGAGGTTCTGGACAATGCCATGGACGAGGCGGTGGCGGGTCATGCCACGTGGATCGAAGTGTCCTATACGGCGGATGGCTACCTTGCTGTCACCGACAATGGCCGCGGCATTCCGGTCGACCCGCATCCGAAGTTCCGGGACAAATCCGCGCTCGAAGTCATCATGACAACGCTGCATGCCGGCGGCAAGTTCGACTCCGGCGCCTATGAGACATCGGGCGGACTCCATGGCGTCGGCGTGTCGGTGGTGAATGCGCTCTCCGATCATGTCGTCGTCGAAGTCGCGCGCGGCCAGCAACTCTATCGGCAGGAATTCCGGCGCGGCAAACCCACGGGCAAGATCGAAAATCTTGGCAAGGTCTCGGGCCGGCGCGGCACGAAGGTCGCATTCCATCCTGACGAGCAGATCTTCGGCAAGGGCAACACCGATTTCTCCGCTGCGCGCCTTTACAAGATGGCGCGCTCGAAATCCTATCTGTTCGGCGGGGTCGAGATCCGCTGGTCCTGTGACCCTTCTCTCATCCGGGACAAGGAGACGCCGGAAAGGGCGGTGCTTCACTTCCCCGGCGGCCTCAAGGATTTTCTGGCCGAGCGGCTGGAAGGCAGGACGCGGGTGGTTGACGATATCTTCGCCGGGCGCGTCGAGAAGGAGGGCGGCCACGGCACGGTCGAATGGGCGGTCGCCTGGTTCGGCGGTGATGACGGGTTCTCTTCCTCCTACTGCAACACCATTCCGACGCCCGAGGGCGGCACGCATGAGCAGGGACTGCGGACCGCGCTCACCCGTTCCATCCGCAACTATGCCGATCTGACCCAGAACAAGCGCGCCGCCGTCATCACTGCCGATGACGTGATGGTGGCATCGGGGGCGTTGCTTTCGGTTTTCATCCGCGAGCCGGAGTTTCAGGGGCAGACCAAGGACAAGCTTGCCACCGTCGAGGCGCAGCGCATCGTCGAGAACGCCGTGCGCGACCATTTCGACCATTGGCTGACCGGGCATCCCGCACAGGCCGACCGTCTGCTGGGTTTCATCATCGACCGAGCCGAGGAGCGCATCCGCAAGCGCCAGGAGAAGGACGTCTCGCGCAAGACGGCGGTGCGCAAGCTGAGGCTTCCGGGGAAGCTCGCCGACTGCTCGGCCTCGCAGAAGGAGGGCTCGGAACTGTTCATCGTGGAAGGTGACTCGGCCGGCGGCTCCGCCAAGCAGGCGCGCAATCGCGAGACCCAGGCCGTGCTTCCGCTGCGCGGCAAGATCCTCAATGTCGCCTCCGCCACCCGTGACAAGCTCGCTCAGAACCAGCAGCTGGCCGATCTCATGCAGGCGCTCGGCTGCGGCACGGGTTCATCCTACCGTGCCGAAGATCTGCGCTACGACAAGATCATCATCATGACCGACGCCGACGTCGACGGCGCCCACATCCGCTGCCTGCTGCTCACCCTCATGCACCGCTACCTCAAGCCCCTGCTCGACGACGGCCGCGTGTTCGCCGCCGTGCCGCCGCTGCACCGCATCGAGACCGTCGCGTCGGGGCGAACCCCCGGCGAGGTGCTCTACACCTACAGCGACGCCGAGATGCGCGCGGTCACCGCCGA
>Ga0129333_10003420_pt1 | contig 14859 bp, 25 predicted proteins | sample CPB6_08_DNA_FD_94474 | JGI IMG/M metagenome (GOLD analysis project Ga0129333, IMG submission 94474) | Freshwater to marine salinity gradient microbial communities from Chesapeake Bay, USA - CPBay_Sum_0.6_0.8_DNA | ecosystem: Environmental > Aquatic > Marine > Coastal | place: USA: Chesapeake...
AAAAAATAGTTAAATTTAGAACTTCAAAACAAAAGAATGTTAAGTCTAATAGAAAAAGCAAGTCTAAATCAAATAGCTCTAACACTGACGGAGAAATCTGATCAAGAATTAGCTATTAATTGGTTGTTTAGATTTGTAAATGAACAATCAAAAAAAGAATATTTTTGTTTTTTAACTGACTTAAGCACAAGTCCAAAAAGATACAATCTATTTAACCTTTATGAAGGTACTGATATAACGTTACCTTTAGGCGATTACACCTATTATGTGTACCAAATGGAAACAGAAAGTGAAGATTACACGACTGGAATAGAATGCGAAAAGGGAAAAGCACGAGTTTTTGAAGATGAAATACCAACCACTACATATACGAATACAACTACTATAATAAATGTCTATGATTGAAGATTATATATTTAGAGAGGCAAGCGTTCCGCTACCTGTAGAAAATCAAAAAAGAGGTGACAGTTTTATCAGTTGGGGAAATGACAATTTATACCCTCAATTTTTGGTATCTCTATACTATAACAGTTCTATACACCAAGGAATAGTTAACTCTAAGGTGAAATATATTTCTTCAAGTGGATTAGACTCAGACACTAACGACAAAGCTAAATGGGAGCTTATTAAGAAGAACGGAAACGCACCTTATAGCTTGGATGAAATAGCTGTAATGTTAGCTAACGATCAAGAAATTTTAAATTCTTTTGCGGTATTATTCAAGAAAAATCCTATATCAAAATTTTGGGATGCTCACCACATTCCTGTTGAGTTGATTAGAAAATCATCAAATGAAGAATACTATGAATATTCCGAAAATTGGAAAGAGAAAAATCAAAGCGAAGAAAAAACAGGATATAAATTAATCAAATCTATTGAAGCTTTAAGCTTACAAGACAACGAAGTTTTATTGTATGTTAGTGCTAAATCAAAACAACATTTAGTTGACGATCGTACTAAACAATTAACTAAGTCGGTTTATCCAATTCCATCATATAGTGGATGTATTAGTTCTATTTTAGCATCTGTTGAAATGAACTATTTCAGATATTCAGAGGTTGTAAACGGCTTTAAAGGTGGTACAATTATTAATGTACCAACAGGTGAACCTAACAACCAAGACGAAAAGAAAAAGATTGTAGCTAAATTAAAAGGTGAAAGCTCTGACAGAGACAAACAAGGGGGAATTGTAGTAACTTTTAGTAAGTCACAAGAAACAGCTCCTTCGGTTGTTCAAATAAACGGCAATAACTTAGATCAACGATACCTATTAACTCAAGAAAGTATAGTTGACGAAATAATGGTTGGTCACTCTGTTATTAATCCTGCTTTATTTTCAGTAAAAACAGCTGGCCAATTAGGGGGAACTGCTGAGCTTGAAACAGCTTATTCAATCTTTATGAATAACTACGCACAAGATCGTCAAAAAACTATAACAGACGCTTTAGAATATGCACATTATACACTTAATAATTTTGTGGGTGGTATCTTTTTTATTCCAAAACCTTTAAAATTAACGCAACAACCTGATAGTAAATCAATAGTTGCTGACTCACTTAACAAAATGAGTCCATTATTAGCAAATGCTGTTTTGCAAAACTTGACTATTAACGAGCAAAGAGCTTTAGCAGGGTTACAACCAGTGCCAAATGGGGACGTAATAAGCACAGGCGCACCTACTCAAATGAGTGCAGAGGTTGACGAAAATACGGTTTTAAGTTGGTTTAATGAACTCGGAACTACCGAATATAAAGAAGTATATTCTCAAGAAATGAAAAGCTTTGAGAACTTAGATATGAGCGAAAAGGAATTACTTTCTAAATACAAATTCGCTGACACTTTAACAGAAGATCAAAATAAAATCATCGAATTAATTGATAAAGGTGAAAGTTACGGAGCTATTGTTAAAGCAATAGACAAAGGCGCAACCTATGTATCTAAACAATTAATCGAACTTGAAAAATTAGGAATGATTAAAGGTTTTGAACTTACACCAAAAGGTCAAAGCAATGTTGGAAATGTAAACTTTCGAGTTGTTTACCAATATAGAGAGAGAACAGATGCGCCACCCTTAAAAGGTGAAAGTAGACCATTCTGCAAAGCTTTATTAGCAGCTAAAAAAGTATTCAAACGTGAAGAAATTGATATGATTACAGCTCGTTTAAAAGCGGCTGGTATTGATAGGAATGTATGGGAGTATAAAGGTGGCTGGTACACTAACCCAAATACAAAGGTACACACACCTTCGTGCAGACACACATGGTTTCAAGTTATTATAAATCAATAATATGGCTCATTTAATATCAACAACTAATTTAAAGAAACTAAGTTACATTAGTTCAAATGTAGATGATAGTTTAATTTCTACTTTAATTACACGTGTACAAGATACTGTTTTAGAGTCGATTCTTGGAAGTCAATTATTTAATCACTTATTAGAAGCGGTTGATAATGACACTTTAAACGCAAATGAAGAAATACTTTTAAATAAATATATTTCACCTTGTTTAGTTGCGAGTGTAGAAGTAAGGGCAGTTGAAATGACTACTTTGGAACTAAGACAAATCGGTTTAAGTAAGGTAAGTTCAGAAGGTGTGAACAATGCATCTGAAAGCGAAATGAATAGAAGTATTAATACTTTGAAAAAAGACTATAACTTTTATCGTGAAAGGTTAGTAAGGTTCTTAAAATTGAATTATACTCTTTTTCCAGAATATGGTAGTTATTATAGTTACCTTTATCCTTGTGATGACTCATTAGGAGAGATTAAACCTGACAACGGAGAACCTGATGTAAATATTGTTTTTGCATGATTACTACAATTAACATATTAGAAAAGGAGTTTGAAGAGATCCAGAAAGCTCACTATCAATTAAACTCGTTTTACTTTGGTGAACTTAATTTAGCACTTCAAAACAGGTCTTTGCTTTATCCATTATTAGCTATTGACTACAATAGTGGAAACATTAATGAACTAAATACAAACATTCAGTTTGTAATGGTTATTGCTGATAAGGTTTATAAGGATAATTCAAACCTTGTTGAAACTAAATCGGACACTTTACAAATTTGCAGAGATATATTCAACGTATTAAAGAAGTCTAAACGTTGGACATTAATAGGGCGCGTATCGAATGCAAATATTTCAGCTTTTGTTGAACGTGGAAAAGATGAGATTGCAGGACACGTACTAACTTTCTCTTTGGAGCTTAGAGATTCAAATGGTATTTGTGATTTGCCTTTAAATGGGTATGATTACGGCGGTATTTTACGTGTACCTTGTGAGGATGCTCACGTATTTAATTCAGATAGTACATATAGTGCGGATGTGCCTGCAGGTGGTACTTTAATACTGCCTGATATGGTGTTTGATGTTTTCGTAAATTCAAATTATAAAGAACAAATAAATTTAATAACTTTGTCAGCATGAGTAATACAGTTAATATTTATGTAAATAAGGCGGATATAGGCTTAGATTTAGTCGATAATACATCCGATTTAAACAAGCCAATTTCAACGGCTACACAAACAGCTTTGAATGGTAAAGAAGATGTATCTAACAAGTCAACAGATGTTAATTTGGGTACTTCCGATACTCTTTATCCAACTCAATTGGCAGTTAAAACGTATGTAGATAGCCACACTGTAAGTGTACCAGATGCAACTGCAAGTGTTAAAGGGATAGTTAAATTAACAGGTGATTTAGGTGGCACGGCGGATAGCCCTACAGTTCCAAGCTTAGAAGGTAAAGAAACTAAAATAACTCCTCAAACTGCTTCAAATGCTTTTCATTTTGATGGCAAACATTTTCATGCTACTACAGGAATAGGTGGAGCTTTAGCACCTTTAACTGGTAACATCACATTATGGGGCGGTCAAAATTACGTAGGTACTACTTCAACAATGTTACATAATGATAGTGTAGAGCCTACATTTTCGAGTGAATTTGAAAGACAAGCGGATAGTTTACCTTATTTGACAGGACAAAACAACATAATTGTAGCGACTTGTGTAAATCAATATCCTTACAAAATTTCTTATAGAATTGAAAGACCTGGTACTAATATTTATTCTACTTTTTTAACGACTGATTTAAAAGGTGCAAACAATGGACTTGCAGAGTTGGATGGAAGTGGTAAAGTGCCAAGTTCACAACTACCGAGCTACGTTGATGATGTATTAGAATATGCAAATTTAGCTGCATTCCCTGTTACGGGTACAACTGCAACTATTTATTTAGCAATAGATACTAACTTAACTTATCGTTGGGGTGGTTCTTCATACGTTGAAATTAGTCCAAGCCTTGCATTAGGTGAAACTTCTTCAAGTGCTTATAGAGGTGATAGAGGTAAAATAGCTTACGATCATTCACTTTTAACAAGTGGTAACCCTCATAACGTTACAAAATCGGATGTAGGTCTTTCAAATGTGGTTAATAGTGATACAACTACAACAACAAATATTACTGATTCATTAAATAAAAGATTTGTTACAGATGCTCAACTTATAATTTTAGGAAATACTTCTGGAACAAATACAGGTGATGAAACAGCTACTACAATTAAATCTAAATTAGGTATAACAACTTTATCAGGTAGTAACACAGGAGATCAAGATTTAAGCAATTTAGTTGTTAAAAACGTAGCAATTACAGGAGCTACAAAAACAAAAATTACATATGATTCAAAAGGATTAGTTACAAGTGGAACAGATGCAACTACAGCAGATATTGCAGATAGTACAAATAAACGTTATGTAACAGATGCTCAATTAACTGTAATAGGTAATACAAGCGGAACAAATACAGGTGACCAAGACCTTTCAGGTTATGCAACTAAAAACTTAACATTAGACCGCAAAACAGCGTCTTACACGTTAGTTTCTGGAGATAATAATAAATTGATTGAAATGAACGTTGCAACTGCTAACAACGTAACTATAAACAATAGTATATTTAATGCAGGAAATCAAATTTTAGTTAGCCAATACGGAGCTGGTCAAGTTACTTTTGTAGCAGGCGCTGGAGTTACTTTGCGATCTCCAAGCGGAAAACTTAAATTAACGGGTCAATATTCTATGGCTACTATTATTTGTATTACAGCAAATGAGTTTTACATAGCAGGTGATTTAACAGCATAACATATGTGGATAGCAAGAACAGGAATATTATCGAGTGGTGGAAGTTCGTCATTATTGAATGGAATGAATAATGCTTGGACTTTTGAAAATAACGCAAACGACTTAATAGGTGGTAGTAATGGAATTGCATTAGGTGGTGTTACTTATATTTCAGGAAAAAACAATTTAGGCGCTTCTTTTAATGGTTCAAATGGTATAATTACCTTAGCTGACAACTCGTTAAACTACACTTCTACACACTCATTTAGTATGTGGGTTAAAGCAAATGCTTCAGGTAATTACGGACTTGTTTCAAATTATAGATATACTGGTTCTAATTATGGGTATAGCATTTCATTAAGAGGTAATGATTTGTATTATCAGATTTTAACACCTTCTAATATTGTAAACCTAATTTATACTAATGCGAGTGGTTGGACTTCTCAATACAATCATATCTATGTTGAAAGAGAGTGGGGTATAGGGTCTAAAATTTATGTTAACAATATTTTAGTAGCTTCAAACACAAGTACAATCAACCCTCAATATACAACTACTCATTACCCAACAATAGGTAACGTTAAAGAAAGTTTAGCTACTTCTTATTGGTATTATAATGGTATAATAGATGAGTTGTATAAACTAAATAGAAAATTAACGTATACAGAATTAACAGATTTACAAACTAAATATTATCCTTTTTAAATTATGAAAGTAAGAGAATTAACATTAGAACAAAAAAATGTTTTAGTAGGTCAAGTATGGGGATTTAATGGACAGATTTTTAATCCCCAGTTAGACGCCAATAATAAATGGTTTATCTCAAATGAAGAAGTAAACGGATGTACTTTAGCACAGGCATTAACAATAGGTTGTGATAGTTGGCTATTAATACTTCCAGAGATTGATTATAATCCTATAATAGTTGAAATGATATGAACAACTTGAGAGACATCATAGAGCAACTGAGAAAAGCGAAAACAATCCTTTTAATACTTCTTTTTGTTAGCTTTATTTTGTTTTATTACAAGTCGCTAATAACAGAGGTTGTTGAAAGTAAAGTAAAGAAGGATGAGATTAAGCATGACATAAAAAATAGTATTTTAATACACCAAATGTTAAATGATTTGATGTTAAGGTATAAAGCTGATCGTGGCTACATCTTCAGATTTCACAACGGAATTATGTACTATGATGGCACTCATAAAAATCATCAAAGTTTGGCGTATGAAGTATGTAACAGGGGTATTAGTAGCGAGGCTATGCAATTGCAGAATTTACCGACTTCTTTATTTCCAAGATTTTTACAAGAAATAATGCTAAATAAAATGTGCTATAGTGATATTAATGATATCAAAGAGAATGCCACTCGAATAGCACTACATGAGCAAGGAATAAAAAGTTTAGTGGCGTGTCCTGTTTTTAAAGATGGTAAATTTACTGCTTATATAGGATTAGACTTTGTAAAAGATAGTCTAAGTGAGGATTTTAATTACCATGAATTTAAGAATCAAACAGACGAAATAGGAAATATACTTAATCAATAAATAAATAGTTATGAATATAATAGAAAGATTTAAAGCCCCAACTCCAAACTTTTGGAAACGCATTCAAAGAATAGGAATTACAATCGGTGGTTTAGGAGCTATATTAATTGCACCGCCAATTGGCTTAAGTGTAGTAGGTGGTTATCTAATAACTGCTGGAAGTGTAATAGGTGTTTTATCTCAATTAACAGTAGAAGATGCTAACGACTAAACAACTAATAGAAAAGTATGGTAAGCCTAACATAACAGGAGCTGGTTATTTAGTTACCATTAATTTACCTTATCCAATGCGTTTAGCGTGGGATTTAGATACCAAAGTTACTCGTATGAGTTGTCATAAACTCGTTTCAGATAAGTTTTTAGCGGTGTTTAACGACCTTTTAAAGCATTACGGATATGAGAAGATAGTTGAGTTAGGTATTGACCTTTTCGGTGGTTGTTTTAACTTTAGAAAAATGCGTGGCGGTTCTGACTGGTCAACTCACTCATGGGGAGTAGCACTCGATCTTGATCCTGCAAGGAATTTACTTAAAGAAACTTCAAAGACAGCAAGATTTGCACGATTAGAATATAAGCCTATGATTGATATATTTTACAAACATGGTTTTATTTCGTTAGGTAAAGAAAAGAATTTTGACTGGATGCACTTTCAGATAAATAATTAATAATTAGCGTATTAAGTTACGCTTTTTTTATCTCTTAAAATATTTTATAATTTTTTTATTATTTTTTGTTGATAACTCAAATTAAGTTATTATATTTGTTCTATAGATAACGATTTAAAAAAAGAAATTATGAAAGCAACAATTAAAACAACAGCAAACAAATCAGCAAGAACTTACACTATTAGAGAGTGTGATAGTAATGGAAAAACATTCATTAAATATAGAACGTTTAGAATGTCAAAACAAGAGTTTGAAAGTGCGTATTATTGGACAACAAACGATTGGAAACAATATTTAAAAACAGATGAATATTCAGTAGTTAGATAACAGGGTAGAAATACCCTTTAAAACTTTAAATTATGGCAGTAGTAGAAAAAATATTTAGAAAAGTGTTCAATTTTTTACCAGATCACTTTAACGAAATCGAAGTGAATTTCCACGGTTACAAAGATGAGATTTGCATTGATTACCTAAACGATACTCAGTGTTTGTTAGTATCGGAAGACGGTGAAATATTCAACGAAAACGATGAATTTGTAGGTTATATTTCTGACTTATACTATTTCACAAATTTTACCGAATACAACCAGTGTCCAGATTGTTATGATAACGGTTATACACGTTCAGAAGTTTACGGAGTGGATACAATCGAACGCGAAGAAATAGAAAAATGTAACTGCGAAAATAGACCCTTTAACTTTTAATACTTAAAATCATGGAAATTCCCTTAGAAATAGCCGTTTTAATCGTTTTAACGACATTTATAACTGCGAAAGGTATATTTAGATACAACGCTAAAAAAAGAGCGTTAGAAAGCAAAGAAGTAAAAAACGAATATAAACCAAAGTTATGATAATAGATCAATTACACAATCACGTTCATAGTTACGTTATAAATCAAAATTCTTTCTTTGAAGTTTGCCCTATTCCTTTAAATGATTTGTTTGGAAAGACTAAATTGCACTCAGTAGCTACGTGGCGAAGTGTTGGAATGGTATGGATGAGGTTAGCAGGGCTTACGCAAACACAAGTTGGTGAAATGTTCAATAGACATCATTCAACAGTGGTGTATGCTGAACATTCAATGCTTGATGCGTTCGATGGTTTTAACCCACAATTGAAAGAGAAGTTTGATTTGGTGCTAAATTTCGGAAAAGGAACTTGTACAATCAATGAAGATTTAAATATTAATTTAGTTAATTCACTTTTAACACTTGAAAATTATGGTAAAAGGATTTGAACAGCACACATCGAAGATGACTGAAGCTGAAATTCAGTTAGCTCACCAACTAATACCAGCTTTCAAGAAGCGAAATTCAAACAATCCAATTTTAGCGAGTGAAATATGTAGATTAGTTAATGAAAAAATGGATTTAGATTTTAAGCTTTCAGAAGTTAGATTAAGACGAATAATAAACTACTATCGAGTTAATGCAATTTTGCCAGTTTTAAGCACTAAAAACGGCTATTATGTTAGTGAAAATGTAAACGAGATTAGAGATTGTATAGACTCTTTAACTCAAAGAGCAACAGCAATATTAGATACTACCTTTGGTTTAGAAAAATGGATCAAAAACAATTTAAAATAATTTTTTTATTATTTTTTGTTGATAATTGTTGTTAATTAAAATTAAACCTTTATATTTGTTCTATAATTAAAAAGCAAAACAAAATGGAAAACTTAAACGAATTATTAGACAGTAAAGAATTTAACGAAATGTTTGACTTTGAAACTGAAAAAAAAGAAATAGAACAAACAGGATGGAACTACTCAGAAATGATAAGTTTTGGAGAGCAACTAAGTAAATTAATTTAATATAAAACAGGGGTGCGACTGTAACGCACATTAAAACCTTTATATTATGATAATTGACGAAAAAAACGAGATTAGAAAAAAGTATATTAGATATACAGTCGACTCACTTAGAAAGATTCTTAAAAGCATCGAATTTGGTTCTGAAGAAAGTATTGTAATTAACCACATAATACTAAAGCGCCAAAATAGATTAAAAGAGTATTACTCACGTGAAAGTAAATTACAACTTGAAAGAGAAAGACAAAAAGAGATTGATAAGAAAAAGATTTATTTCGGTCATAAAAATGAAGCTTACTTTACAGAAGAAGAAATGTTAGAAGGTTTTCAATGTAATTATGAAGATCTTTCAGAAATTGAAAAAGCAATTTATTTAACAAATAATGGAAAGAGGTAAAATATATAAAAAAGGTTTATTAGTAGATTATATTTACTATCCAGGAACAAAACAACACGTTTTCACCTGGGAGAAAGGTCGAGAAACAATAAAAGAATGTGATTTAAACAACTATCTTGATAGTATTGGATATATACACACAGATACAATAGAAGTGTTATCTAATCTAAAAAATGAAATATGGAAAAAAATCGCGGATAACTATTCAATATCAAACAAAGGAAGAGTTCGAAATGATAAAAAAAACAGATTGATAGTACCATTTAAACATAATCGCAAAGTAGTATTTTCGATTTACGAAAATGGTAAAATAAAGCAGTTAGGTTTAGCTTATGCAGTGGCTCGAGCTTTTTATGGTGATATTAAAAAAGTAATTAGAATAGATGGTAATTGCTTTAATAACTGTATCGAAAATTTAAAAATATATGTATAACCAATAAATAAAAATAAAATGAAAAAAGTATTAGTATTAGCGACAACTTTAACGTTATTAAGTTGTGAGAAACAAAACCAAACTTGTGGTTTAATTATTGACGATAACGTACACGATAATTCTATAACAATTAGAAAGCGTAACGGATCAATAGAAACGATAGTACTTTATCCGGGTGACTGGGTAAATGCTCACGTTGGAAGTGAAATTTGTGTAAATAAATAGTTCTAATTAAAAAATAATTTAAAGCCACTCAAAAATAATGGGTGGTTTTTTTGTTTTGGTAAATACGGAAATTCCCGCTTTTATGAAAATAGTAAAAACGTTTTGAAACGTATTTATGAAAAAAGATAAAAAAACTTTGTGATTAAAAAATAATAGTTATATTTGTGTATCGAAGCGTAGGAAACTCCGAAAAAAATTTATTAAAAAACGAATACAAAAGCTAACTGATAAGGTTTTCCTACGCACCTTTGAAGTTAGCTTTTTGTGTTAAAAAAAATTATATATTATGTATTATGAAGTTTTCCCTTTTGGTAAATACAAGGGAGTAAAATTAAGAGAATTACCATCTACTTACATTGTTTTAGCAATTGAACAATTTGAATTACCAAAAGAATTAGCGAGTGAATTATATAAGATTTTACTTGGGAGATTAGATGTGTATTCACTTTTAGAAGATAAAATTAAAAATTCAAGTAAAAAGGATTGTTTAATTTGGGCTAAAAGTAGAAAGATTGATTATGGAAATCCATTTTAATATGAATGGTTATAATTTAATAAGGGATTGGTATAATTATAAATTTGACAATCCAAGTAAGGTAAAGGCTATTCATTCAGACTTCTATTGTTATTTAATAGATTTATGGAATAGATTAGGGCAAAAAAATGAATTTGGACTACCTACCACTATAACTATGGAGGCTTTGGGTATAGGTTCTTATAATACCTATAAAAAAACTTTATCTGATATAGTTGAATTTGGCTTTGTTAAGATTGTAGCAGAAAGTAAAAATCAACATAAATCAAAAGTAATTGCCCTATCAAAAAATGACAAAGCAACTGATAAAGCACTTGACAAAGCAACTATCAAAGCAACTGATAAAGCACTTGACGAAACACCTGACACCATAATTAAACAAATAAACAATGAAACAAATAAACAAAAAACAATATCTTTTGATGAAAGGAAAGAACTTTTTTTGAAATGGTTTAATGAAAGAATTTTATTTCACACTGGCACAATAGGAAAATTTAAAACTTTGAGTGGTACTACCGAAAAGAATTTTAAAAAAGTTTTAGAAATTAATTATTCCAAAAATGATTTAGATAATGCTTTTAAAGTTATGTATAACAATAAATGGGTGATTGAAAGTAATAATTTAAGTCCTACTCATTTTTTAAGAATAGACAATTTAGAAAAGTATATAAATTCAAGTGAAACAATTTTAACAAAAGAAAGTAAAGGTATTTCTTATTACGATTTAACTAAATAATTATGGTGAATGAATTTTTAGAAATAGGAATAACCCCAAAAGGTAATTCAGTAGAGCAAAAGGTAACGTGTCCAAATTGTGTTAGAATAGGCAAAACAAACATAAAAGACACTTGCCTATCAATAAACCTTGAAAGTGGTCTATACAATTGTCATAAATGTGGCTTTAAAGGGAATGTTAAAAAAAGAGAATTAAAACAAATGACTTATATTAAACCAACAAAACAAAACTTTACAAAGTTATCAGATAAAGCACTTGAATTATTTACACAACGTGGAATATCTCAAAGTGTAGTAATGGATAATAAGATTGTAATGTCCAAAGATGGTCAAAGTGTTATATTCCCTTATATCCGAAATGGTGAATTAATAAACTACAAACAAAGATTTATTGATAAAAAAGATTTCAGACAGGGAAAAGATGCTGAGCCTATAATGTATAATTATGATCGTTGTGTAAATCAAAAAGAGATTATTATTTGCGAGGGTGAATTTGATTGTTTAGCATTTGAAGAGGCTGGATACACAAACGTAACATCAGTTAATCAAGGCGCACCAAACGAAAACGACACTAACGTAGATAAGAAATTAGAATGCATTACAAACTGTTATGAATTATTCGAAAACACTGAAAAAATATACATAGCAACCGACAACGATGCAAATGGCAGAAGATTGAGAGATGAATTAATTCGTAGGTTCGGAGCAGAGAAATGTTTTTTAATCGATTTTAACGACTGTAAAGACGCAAATGAATACTTGATTAAGTATAATAAATTAAAGCTCGCAGAGTTGCTTAAAATAGCAAAAGAAGTGCCTTTAGATGGAGTGTTCACCGCTCAAGACGAAAAGATGACAATGTTAGATAGTTTTCGTAATGGTAAAAAACGTGGTCAAACAACACACTGGAAGGATATTGATATTGCGTGGACGTGGCGAACAGGTGAAGTTACTATATGGACTGGTTACCAAAATGAAGGTAAATCTTTATTTTTACAAAGTTTATGTTTACTTAGAGCCTTTCACGACAACGAAACATTTGCGTTTTTTAGTCCAGAGAATATTCCTATCGGTGATTTCTTTGACGATTTAATAGAAACTTTTGTTGGCAAGTCAACAGATCCGCACTACAAACACAATCAAATGGGTGAAACTGAGTATTTAAATTCAATTGATTTTTTATCAAAGCATTTTTTTATGATTTATCCTCCTAAAGATTTTGAGTTTGAAACGATTTTAGAACGTGCAAAATATTTAATTAGAAGAAAAGGAATTAGACATTTAATTTTAGATCCTTATAACACTATTGAACACAAAATGAAGCACGGTGAAAGAGAAGATTTATATATATCTCGTTTTATGAGTGAATTAAAACGTTTTGCAGTAGCAAATGATATAGGTGTTCATTTAGTAGCGCACCAAAATACAGCTTTAAAAGATACTAACGGAAGATATTTGAAGCCTGATTTAAATAGAATTAAAGGAGGTGGCACATTTGCAGATAAAGCAGATAATGTTAATTTTGTTTGGCGTCCTAATAAAGCATTAGATTTTAGTGATACGGAAGTAGTTTTTGGAAGTCAAAAGATAAAGAAACAAAAGTTAACAGGAATACCACAGGATATAATTAATATTAACTTTCAACGAAAAACGAATAGATATTATATTGGTGGCAAAAGTCCTTTTGATGACATTGACTGGATATTAAATAGAGTTCACGAACCTAAACAAGAAGAAATAATATTTTTAAAACCTAATACAGAATTTGATGCACCCTTTTAAAGAAAAAATGACAGATAAAGAGTATTTATCTTACTTGCAATTTGAAAACAATTTACTTAAACATAAATTATTAGAAGTAAGTGAAGATGTAAAGAGAGCCTACAACAAAGGTTTGGAAGTAGGATATAATGAAGCATTAAAAGAATTTAGTAAAAAAGATTAAAAAGCAAAAGTATGAATGTAGTATCACTATTCAACGGAATGAATACAGGAAGGCAAGCCTTAGAAAACGTAGGAATAAAAGTAAATAAGTATTATTCAAGCGAGATTAAACCTTATGCAATAGAATTGACACAATATCATTTTCCTGACACTATACAGGTAGGAGATGTAACCAAATGGAAAGATTGGGATATTGACTGGAAAAGCATTGATTTAATATTAAGTGGGTCACCTTGCCAAGACCTTTCAGCAGCGGGTAAACGAGCAGGTATTCACGGAAAGAAATCTTCTTTGTTTTTTACATTTGTTGATATTTTGAACCATTGTAAATCACTTAATCCAAATGTGTTATTTCTACAGGAAAACGTAGGTTCAGCGAGTAAATTAGATGTTGGTGTTATGAGCAGAGCATTAGGTGTTTACCCTGTTCGTATCAATTCAAAATTAGTTACCGCCCAATTACGTGACAGATATTATTGGAGTAACATAAGAACTAAACAAGATGGAATGTTTGGAGATTTAGTTACAGATATACCACAGCCTAAAGATAGAGGTATAATGTTTAAGGATATATTGACAAGTGGTTATGTAAATAGAGATAAAAGTAAATGCCTTTTGGCAGGTTTATATAATTCATTTTGTTATAAGGATGAAAATTCTAAAGAGGCACAACATTACCTTATTAGTCGTGAAAAATTTGGAACTTTGTTGATTTACGAAAACAACGAGCTAATAGTTAAAACAAATACTAATAAAGGTTATGATGTAGTTACTGAAAATGATTGTTTAGATTTAAGTTTTCCTACAAGCACAACAAGACGAGGTAGAGTGACAAAAGGAAAAAGCCCTTGTTTAATGGAATCAAACAACAACCTTTATTCTTATAAAGATGGAATAGTACGAACAGTTAATCAAATTGAAATGGAACGTTTGCAAGGTTTTCCTGATGAATATACAAGTATTTTATCTAAATCAAAAGCAGGAAGTTTATTAGGTGATGGTTGGACATTACCAGTAATTGAGCATATATTTAAATTTATTGAAATATGAAAAAAAGAATCAAATTTATTAAAGGCGTTTTAATCCCAAAAGTATCTGAAATATACGAAGTAGATGCCTTGGATATTAACTGGCATATCAAAACTAAATACAATTTTAAATCTTACACATTAATAGATGCAGAGCAATTAGATGAAATCATTTTCATGTTAGATCAGATGTTACTCGAAAAGAATTACGATATAAATTTTGATTATTATGATAAGGTCAAAAGGTAAGAAGTGCAAAAATTGTAGGGAGTTATTCGCTCCCTATAATTCTTTACAGAAGTATTGTTTTAAATCTGAATGTGTATTGGTATGGACTAAAATAGAAAATGAAAAGCAATGGAAAAAACGAAAGCAAACAATGTCAATTGACGCACATTCTCAAAAGCATAAATTAACCTT
>Ga0129333_10003421_pt1 | contig 14858 bp, 11 predicted proteins | sample CPB6_08_DNA_FD_94474 | JGI IMG/M metagenome (GOLD analysis project Ga0129333, IMG submission 94474) | Freshwater to marine salinity gradient microbial communities from Chesapeake Bay, USA - CPBay_Sum_0.6_0.8_DNA | ecosystem: Environmental > Aquatic > Marine > Coastal | place: USA: Chesapeake...
ACGACGGGCGGCGGTGGGGCGGTCGTTTTGGCCGACGCGGAAGTCGGGAAACTCCTGAAACATCTCTCCACGACTGCGAAGCAGCCGCACCGCTGGGAGTACTTCCACGACATGGTTGGTTACAACTACCGCCTCCCGAATATCAACGCGGCGCTGGGTTGTGCGCAGCTCGAACGACTCAACGATTTTCTCGCAGCCAAGCGGGGCCTGTTCGCGCGGTACTCTCGTGTTCTGTCGGGCCTGGCAGGTGTACGGCTACTGGAAGAGCCACCGAATTCGAGATCGAACTATTGGCTCCAGACGTTGATCTTCAATGACGAACCCGACCTGTCGGTTGTCCTCGAGCACCTTACGAGCCAAGGAATTGGCGCGCGGCCGCTATGGAGGCCCCTCCACCAGTTGCCCATGTATTCGTCGAATCCGAGAGGCGAGTTGACCGTGACCGAGTCATTGGCGCGGCGAGTCGTGAATCTGCCCAGTGGTGTTGGGGTGGCCTCGAGGTGAGAATCGTGGTGCTCGGCGCTGGTGGGCATGCCCAGTCGTGTCTCGATGTGATCGCTTCCACCAATGCGTTCGAAGTGTTCGGTCTCGTTGATCCTGGTTTCGCGGCAGAGTCCATTCGGTTCGGACACCGCGTGATCGGCGGTGACGAGTGTCTCGCCGAGACACGTCGCCACTGTGGCGCTGCGGTGTTGGCCATCGGTCAGATTCGTAGCTCTGAACCTCGTCGGAGGCTGACTGCGTTGCTGCAACAACTTGATTTTTCACTTCCTGTCGTAAAGTCATCGTGTGCGTATGTTTCGGCGGACGCTGAGGTGGGATTCGGGACGATCGTGATGCATGGATCGGTAGTGGGTCCTGGAGTCGCCATCGGCTCGATGTCCATTGTGAACTCCAACTCGACGATTGAACACGGCTGTGTTCTGGGGTCGTTCGTTCATGTCGCACCGGGGGCCGTGGTCAACGGCGACAGTCGCATCGGGTCGGGAACGTTCGTCGGTTCAGGGGCAGTCATTCATCACGGGATCGACATCGGATCGGATTGTCTCATCGCTGCAGGCTCTATTGTCCGCCAGACCCTGCCAGACGGAACTCGTTACGCTGGTTGAGGAATGAAGCGTCCACTCATCATCGCCGAAGCAGGGGTGAACCACAACGGATCGCTCGAATCGGCAATCGAGTTGGTCAAAGTTGCGAAAGATGCGGGGGCCGATGTCATCAAGTTCCAGACGTTTTCGGTCAATGAACTCGTCAATGGCGATGCCGAACTCGCGCCGTATCAACGCGAGGGAACGAAGTTCGATCGGCAGCGAGCAATGCTCGAGTCGCTCGCGTTGACTGCAGAGAGTTTCTTCCGGCTGCGTGAAGTTTCCGATGAAGTGGGTATCGAGTTCATGTCGACCGCCTTTGATGTCGGTTCGTTGGAATTGCTCCGTCGAATTGGTATCGCTCGTGTCAAGATTCCTTCGGGAGAGATCACCAATAAGCCACTCTTGGAGGCTGCCGCCTCTTCGGAACTTCCGATCATCTTGTCCACTGGAATGTCGACCGAATTGGAAATCGAGTCCGCCCTCGATGTGATCGATCCCGACGGGAGTCGAGCCAGTCCGACGACTCTCCTGCAGTGCACGACCGCGTATCCCACTCCGCTCGAGGAGGCAAACCTCTCCGTGCTCCCCGTATTGAAAACACGCTTCCAGCGTGAGGTGGGATTTTCTGACCACACCAATGGAGACGTTGCGGCCATCGTTGCGGTTGCCCTCGGCGCGACGATCATCGAGAAACACCTGACGTTGGATCGTTCCCTGCCCGGACCTGACCACAAGGCGAGTCTGGACCCAGACGGCTTCCGGCGGTACGTTCATTCGATCGAGGCGGCCACCATGGTCCTAGGCAGCCCAACCAAGAGCCCAACCAAATCAGAGTTGGAAAATCTCGCAGTCGCGAGGAAGTCGATCTTCCTCAGACGAGATGTGGGCTTGGGACAGGTGATTGTCGACGAGGATCTTGTTGCCTTGCGTCCTGGAAACGGGGTGTCCCCCATGGAGTGGTCGAAGATCGTCGGCTCCGTCGCCTCAAGGAGTTTCATTGCTGGAGATCAATTCGAGTGGTGACGACGATTGCGATTGTCACTGGTAGTCGCTCGGAGTCCGGGCTACTGGCACCTCTGATCGAGGAACTCCGTGGACGGGGCGCTTGGCGAGTCGTGGTCATCGCTACGGGTGATCACGCGGGGCCACACGATACGCGGGAGCTCATTTCAGCCAAATTGGGATTTGATGTGGACGTCACTCTTCCGTGCCTCGTTCGTGAACCGAATCAGGTCGATGTCGGACGATCCACCGGGTTGGCCGTCACGATCTTCTCAGAGTACTTTCACTCGTTCAGACCCGACCTGCTCATCGTTCTCGGTGACAGATTCGAGACTTATGGGGCCTCCCTGGCCGCGTATCTCTCGGGAATCCCTATTGCACATATTCACGGCGGCGAAAAGACTGTCGGGTCGCTCGACGATTCCTTGCGGCACTCGATCACCAAATTCGCTCATTTCCACTTCGTCGCGCACAGGGATTATGAAACGCGTGTCATCCAACTGGGCGAGCATCCCGACTCGGTCCATGTCGTCGGGGGAATGGGGATCGACGTGATCGCTCGAACTCGACTTCTGGAGGCTCGATCTCTTACGGACGAACTGCAATTCGACGTTTCCGAGCCCTTCGTCATGATTTCGCTACACGCAGAAAGCAATTCGGTGACGCCTGAGCGAGCAGCGGCTGTAGTGGTCGACGCTCTGCGACCGCTGCCGGATGTTCGAGTTCTGGCCTCACTGTCGGGAAGTGACAACGGATCCGATCACGTGAACGACTTGGTTCTCGGGTTCGCGACACATCGAACGAATTGCAGGGTGGTTCCGAACATGGGGAGTCGAAATTTCCTTTCCGCACTGCGTCACGCGGTGTCGCTTGTTGGGAACTCGTCCAGCGGTTTATTGGAGGCGCCGGCGCTCGGAACCGTGACTTTCAATGTCGGTGATCGCCAACGAGGCCGAGTCAGGGCCCCGTCGGTGGTAGACGTCGGCTACGACTCGCTGCTCCTTTCGACTCTGATAAGAGAAAGTTTCGTATCTCGATCCAAGTCTGCGGTTCCGGCGGATCAGACGTTTGGCGACGGTGGTGCTTGTAAGCGGATCGCGGATCATCTCCAGGCGCTTCACTTCCCCTTGCCGACGAAACGGGAATTCAACGACCTCTGAGGTCTTCGTCGCATCGCCTCCGAACCGCTATGAACCGAAGTCCAAGGAAACCGTTCGGTCGAAGAGGGGGCCGAGGTCCCTTGAATGCGTGACCACAATAAGGCCGATGCCCCCACGAAGGTGCTGCAGCGTCTCGATGATTCCCGCTTGAGATTCTCTGTCGAGGGATGAGGTGGGCTCGTCGAGAACGAGAAATGATGGTCGATCGAGAAGTGCCCGCGCGATCGCCACTCGCTGGCGTTGACCTCCGGACAGCCGAGCACCGGAAGGCCCCACGTCGGTGTCGAGACCTTGGGGCATACGTGCAATGTCGTCCGAAAGCATGGCTTTGTCGACTGCCGCGATGACGTCGGAGTCGGAAACGTTGGTTCTGAAGAACACGAGATTCTCTCGGATCGAGCCCGAAAAGAGATGGGCCGTCTGAGGCACGAAGGAAATGGCCTTCGCGAAAGCTCGGAAATCCGCGTGCTCCACTTCTCCCTCATTGACGTAGAAGCGGCCGGTCTGGGGCTCGAGGAGGCCGGTCATGACTTGCACCAAGGTCGTCTTGCCCGCACCCGACGAGCCCACAACTCCAATCGATTCACCGCGTCGGATCGATAGACAAAAGTTGCTGAGAATTTGAGGTCGATTCGGATAGGAGAATGAAACTTCTTCGAAGCGCAGACTTTCGATGTCGAAGTCCAACGACCGGTGTGTGCGGGGTGACCTGGTGGCGAGTCTTTGTCGGAACTGTTCCATCGTGTCGAGATACGGAAGATACTCGTGCAGTGCCGCCACGCCATTCTGCACCTCTTGACCGTACGTGAACCCGCGAATCATGATGAGGACCACAGCCGTGAACGAGTCCAGTCGGAGGAACTCGAACTTGGCCACCGAAGCAACCGCGAGGAGAACCAGGGCGTAGGCGAGAAGTGAGTAGATCGGGGTCATCAGGCCGGAGACGAGCGAGAGACGCATTTGGCTCGCGGCGTCTCGTCCGATAAGCGACCGAATTCTTTCGAAGACCGCCGACTCGACTCCGAACGCCTTGATCTCGAGACTGACTTCGTCGATCTCACCCAATTCATTGGCGAAAGAAAGTTGCTCGTCTACCGACTGCGCCGAGCGACGGCCAACCGTATTCTTGAGAGGCCCGAGCACGAATGAGATGACGACGAGTCCACCGATCATGAATCCGAGGGCTCCCGGATCGATGAGGAGAGCCGAGACAACGGCGGTGAGAAGGCTTAATGCAGAAGCGATTGAGAGAGTCGTCTGACCGAGTAGGGCGCTACCTCGAGTCGGAAACTCGGCAACGATCTTCTGAAGGGCACCGCTGGGTTCGTTCAGCTGCTTCACCCGATCAGCCTCGAGGAACGCCTGCGCGAGTTCCGATCGCTGCCGTGACACGACTCGGTAGTTGAGACCTGATCGAATCCGAACCGAGAGCATCGTGAAGAGAAATCTCGCGACGAGAATGGCGGCTCCGATCAGGATCGCCTGATCCACGGTCACCGACCAGCCCCGAGTCAGGTCGAAACGGTCGCCGCTGGAGGTCGCGTTGAGGGCGAGGCGGCTGACGACGAGCATGAGACCGACCTCGGAAAGACCGGTCAGGAGTGAAATCGCCACGAGAGTCGAGATATGAATCGGATACTCGGCGAGCAGGCGAAGCAGTCGACTCCATTTGCTCCAACGGCGTAACGGCGCCTGAGTTCTTTCGGCCATTGATGGCATAGTAGGGGATGGGCCGAGCGGAAGGGTTGGGGTTCTCATCGTGTGTGGGGTCGTCGGATTGGTTCGATTGGGAGCACCTTTGGATCCAGCCCATCGTTCGACCCTTGAGGAGATGGCGGGGACTCTTTTCCATCGCGGTCCTGATTCGTGGGGTCTCGTCGAAGTCGGCAACGGGTCGGTGGGGCTCGCCCACCGACGTCTGTCGATCGTCGATTTGTCGCCCGCCGGCCATCAGCCGATGTCGTCCCGCTCTGGCCGGTGGACGATCTCGTACAACGGCGAGATGTACAACACATCCGAACTCCGGCACCGCCTGGCGGCGGGAGGTTCGGTGTTCCGAGGACGAAGCGACACCGAGGTCTTGGTCGAAGCGCTCGATTCGTGGGGGGTTGACCGGACGCTCCGCGCCGTTGATGGGATGTTCGCGTTTGCAGCTTTCGACTCGGTCGACCGGACGCTCTGGTTGTGCCGAGATCGGTTCGGTGAAAAGCCCCTTTACTTCGCTCGTCAGGGCGAATTGTTGCTCGTGGCTTCCGAGTTGCGGGCGCTCGAAGCCGTGCCCGATCTGCACCTTCAGATCGATGACGAGGGATTGCGGCAGGTTCTCGAGTTCGGCTACTCGATGGGTGAGACGACCATTTTCCGGGATGTCCGACGTGTGATGGCAGGGACGTCCGTGCGCTTCGACACCAGATCAGGCGAAATGTCGGTCTTCCGATACTGGGATGCCGTGAGTGAGGCTCGAAATGCCAAGCTCACGAGAAGCCCGCTCGAACCCGTCGAAGTGCTCGAGTCCTTGTTGTTTGATTCCGTTCGTTCTCGAATGATTTCAGATGTCCCGTTGGGCGCCTTCTTGTCAGGGGGAGTCGACTCATCCTTGGTCGTGGCGGCGATGACTCGCGTCTCCCGACAGAAGCCCCGAACCTTCACGATCGGTTTTCCCGAGGTCGACTTCGACGAGTCAAGGTATGCCTCGGCAGTCTCGTTGCATCTTGGCACTGAACACACCGAGTTCACCGTGAGTCATCGGGAGGCGATCGAACTCATCCCAACTCTGGGATCGATCCCCGACGAACCGTTCGCCGACTCTTCGTTGTTGCCCACCTTCATCGTGAGCCGTTTGGCGAGAGAGCACGTGACCGTGGCGCTGTCCGGTGATGGCGGTGATGAACTTTTCGGTGGTTACGACCGTTACCGGGTCCTTCAACGTCTGTCCCGCGTCGAGCAATTCGTGCCCGCTCGGGGTCGACAGGCACTCGGGAACTACATGACTTCTCGTAGCTGGAAATCCGTTGACTCGATGTCCGAATCATGGATAGGTAGGGTCATGCCGTCGTGGTTACGACGTCGCACGGGATCGAAGATGACCAAGTTGGGTCATCTTCTGGCCGGCGACTCCGGTGAGGCTTATCGGCGAATGATGTCGGTGAACACACGCCCGGAGCGCATGATTGGCGAAAACGTCCACCTTTCGGAGGTTCCCTATCATCTCGAATCGCTAGGTGCAGGTTGGTCGCCATCCGAAAAGGCCATGCTCCTCGATACTGGCTGTTATCTGCCCGACGACTTGCTCACAAAAGTGGATCGGGCTTCGATGGCGGTCAGTCTCGAAGTGCGGAGTCCGTTTCTGAATCCGGAGTTGTTTCGCTTCGCCTGGTCGCTGGATCCGAATCTCCGAGTCGGCTCGAGGGGCGGGAAAGTGGTTTTGCGCCAGCTTCTCGGCAAGTATCTGCCATCCGATCTCATCGACCGACCAAAGATGGGGTTCGGCGTTCCAATCGGGCCGTGGCTCCGGGGTCCATTGCGATCCTGGGCCGATGGGGTTCTCGATCCCGAAGCATTGCGGGAGTCCGGATGCTTCGATGCGAGTGCCGTTCATGGAAGGTGGCTTGTTCATCGAAGCGGAGAGTTGGATCTGTCGCAGGAACTGTGGCCAGTTCTCATGACTCAGAGTTGGATGAGTAAGCGGGGAATCCGAAGGTGAGTCGCCCGATCAGAATCGTTCGAGTGATCGCCCGCATGAACGTGGGGGGACCAGCCTGGCAGGTGAGTGTTCTGACGCGCCGGCTCGTCCCTCCGGAGTTCCAGAGCACACTCGTGATCGGTGAAGTTGGCGAGGGTGAGGCCGACTTCATCAGGCTTCGTGCGCCGGAACTGCCGCATGTCGTCATCGAGGGCCTTGGTCGAGCTGTTCGACCGTGGTCGGATTTGGCGGCCTTTGTTCGCCTCGTTCGAATTCTTCGCGAAGAGCGTCCCGACATCGTCCACACCCACACCGCCAAGGCGGGTGTCGTCGGGCGGTTGGCGGCGATGACAGCCCGAGTTCCGCATCGTGTTCACACGTTTCACGGTCATCTGCTCAACGGATACTTTTCGCCCGCCAAAACGAAGGTAGTGGTGGCTCTCGAACGGTTACTAGCGACCCGAACCGACGTCATCGCGGCGGTAGGGGAGAAGGTCCGCGACGACCTGTTGATGGTCGGCATTGGTCGGCTCGAGCAGTACCGAGTCGTTCCGCCGGGAGTTGCAGCACCCTCGTCGATCGATCGCGCGGAAGCCCGCGCGGCTCTTGGTCTCGCCGATCATGAAGTGGCGGTCACTTTCATCGGACGTCTCACCGCAATCAAGCGACCCGATCGTCTGCTGGCATCGTTCCGATGCTTGGCGTCGACCGCCCCGAACGCCGTCCTGCTCGTCGTGGGTGACGGCGAACTGTCAGAAGTCTCCAGGCGTGATGCCGCGCCTCTCGGTGACCGCGTGCGTTTCCTTGGCTGGAGGTCGGATCTCGATCGAATCCTGTGCGCGTCGGATGTCGCGGTACTGACTTCCGATAACGAAGGAATGCCAGTCACCTTGATCGAGGCGTCCATGGCAGGTGTTCCCTGTGTCACGACCGATGTTGGAAGCGCTCGCGAAGTCGTCGACCACGGCGTGAGCGGGTTCGTCACCTCGTCCGAGCCCTCCGCCATCGCCCAGTCATTGAATTCGCTGGTGTCTGACGTCGACCTTCGGGTTCGCATGGGCCGGGAAGCGGCTCGCCGGGCGCGTCGGCTGTTCGGTGAAGAACGTCTGGCCGCCGACTATGCGGAGATTTACCGTTCCGTGGTCGGTCAAACCTCAATGGACCAGTGATCCCGGCACTAGCCTTTGGCTCGTGAAAGTTCTGATCACGGGAGGTGCGGGTTTCATCGGATCCCACTTGGCCGACCACCTTCTGGGTCGGGGCGATCAGATCATCATCCTCGACGACCTGTCAACCGGTCGATTGTCGAACATCGAACACTTGTTGGGTCGGTCGGATGTCGAGTTCGTGTTGGGGTCAATTCTCAATGCCGACTTGGTGGACTCGGTGGTGTCCCGGGTCGACGTGGTGTACCACCTGGCGGCGGCAGTCGGTGTCGAGTTGATCGTCGAACGTCCCCTCCAGAGCCTGATGACCAACATTCGGGGTAGTGAAATCGTCTTCGAGAAGGCCCACAAGCACGGCACCCGAATCCTTGTCACCTCGACCTCGGAGATCTACGGGAAGAACACATCCGACCGCCTCGGAGAGGAGGACGACCGAATCCTCGGATCTCCTTTGAAGAGTCGCTGGTCGTACTCGGAGGCGAAAGCCATCGACGAGATCCTCGCCTACACGTATTGGCGAGAGAAGGGTCTCGAGACGGTGATCGTGAGGCTTTTCAATACTGTCGGCCCGCGGCAAACCGGCAGTTACGGAATGGTGATCCCTCGTTTCGTCAGTCAGGCGCTCCGAAACGAGCCCATCACGGTGTTCGGGTCCGGAGAACAGACCCGCTGCTTCTGTTTCGTCGGCGATGTCGTTTCGGGAATGGTGAGTCTGTGCGACAACAAGGAAGCGTTCGGAAAGGTCTTCAACCTTGGTGGAAACGAAGAAGTTTCGATCCGTGATCTCGCCGAACGCATCATTTCGTCAGCAGGTTCGACCAGCAAGTTGGAGTTCATTCCCTACGACGTGGCCTACGAAGAGGGCTTCGAAGACATGCAGCGACGTGTTCCGGATGTGACGCGCGCATCAAATCTCGTCGGCTTTGCACCCCGCGTCGGACTCGACGAAATCATCCGCTTGGTCATCGCCGAGCAGCGAGGATGAGGTGAACGGAGGCTGGTGGCAATACGCCGGCGTCTTCGTCGGATCATCACTCCTCTCGTTGATTCTGACACCACTGGCGATGAGGTTGGCGGTCGCACGTGATGTCCTCGACCTTCCGGGCGGTCATAAGAGCCACCAATCTCCGGTCCCGTATCTCGGGGGAGTCGCAATCGTTCTCGCCTTCAGCGTGATCGTCGGGGCAGCGTCAATCATCGATTCGTCGACGAGAGGCGATGCCGAACTGTTGAAGGTCCTCGGGATTGCCATCGGCTTATCGGCCATCGGCCTGATCGATGACCTTCGCGGCTTGCCCTCTCTCTTCCGCCTCGCGTTGGAGGTTGGTTCGGGCGTTGCGCTCCATGCTCTCGACATCGGCGTGAAATTCACTGGTTCAAGCGCACTCGATCTGATCGTGACGATTCTGTGGGTGGTTGGACTCACGAATGCCTTCAACATGATCGACAATATGGACGGGCTTTCGGCTGGCCTCGCGGCGATCGCGGCTGTGAGTTTCTTCGCGATTGCTGCGGCCAACGGCCAGTATCTGGTAGCTGGGCTCGCGGCCGGCATTGCTGGCTGCGCCCTCGGATTCCTCAGACACAACTATCACCCCGCTCGGATCTACATGGGAGACGCTGGCGCTTATTTCCTGGGGTTCATGCTCGCTTACCTCGGACTGAAGATTCAGTTCCTCGGAAATCCACAGAACAACACGTTCATTGTTCCGATCATGGTTTGCTCAGTCGCAATCTTCGACACGTCGCTGGTAACCATGACGCGTCTCTTCCACCGGATCAGCCCGCTTACAGGAGGTCGTGACCATACGAGTCATCGCCTCGTGAAAGTCGGGTTGCCGATTCGAGTGGCAGTGGGATTGATTCACCTCGCAGGCGCATCCGTCGGTGTTTTGGCGTTCGTCATCGCACGAGTCGACGACACGTCGGGTTGGATTCTCGCCGGGTTGGCGGCCGCGCTGATGGCCGGGTTCGGAGCGATGCTTGCGGTGGTTCCGGTGTACGAAACCAGCCGCCATGCCCTTTATCAGGTTCGGAGGAGCGATTAGGGGTTGGCTCGAAACCAATCGATCGTCTTGGCGAGACCACTCTCGAAGTCAACCGGTTCGACAGCGGGGAACAACTCGCGAAGTCGGGCATTGTCGGCCTGCGAGTGAGGCACGTCCCCGGCTCGGGACGGAAGCCTGTCGACTTCGATTCGTTTGCCCAAGTGGGCCTCGATCCTGGAAATGACGGTGTTCAGCGTGATGTTCGAGCCGAAGGCCAAGTTGACCGGGGAGGCACAGGTCACCCTCCTCGTGATGGCGTCGGAGATGACTCGGCAAACCGACTCGACATACGTGAAGTCCCGACTTTGCGAACCGTCTCCGAAGAGCGGTACGGGGTTCCCTTTCAAGGCTGCGTCGATGAACGTAGGGATCGCTGCCGCGTAGGCGTGGCCGGCCCGTTGACGGGGGCCGAAGACGTTGAAGAAGCGGAAGGCCAGAACTGGCAACCCGTATGAGTGACCCCAAGCCAAGGTGTACGCCTCGGCGGCGAGTTTGGAGGCGGCGTACGGACTCACCGGGCGCGTCGCCAGGTCTTCATTCTTGGGCAGGATGGGATTCGCCCCGTACACGGACGACGACGAGGCCACGATCACGTGCGGGGCCCCCGCCATGCGCGCTGCCTCGAGAACCCGAAAAGTTCCCGTGGCGTTGATTTCGTGGGCGGGTTCTGGTTCGGCGATGGAGCGGGGAACCGAGGGTCGGGCCGCCAGGTGGACGACGGCGTCGACGCCATGCATGGCAAGCCGAAGGAATCGGTCGTCCAGAATGGATTCGAAGACTACTTCAACCCCAGAATGGGCGAGGTTCGCCTCCGTTCCGCTGGACAGGTCGTCGAGAACGATGAGTTCGCAGCCCGGGTTGTCGAGCTTGATCTGGTCCACCAAGTTGGAGCCGATGAAGCCGGCGCCACCCGTTACAAGAACTCGCATTTCGGCAATTTAGCCGGATAGCAGGTGGTGTACTCTTTGCGAGGAGTTTTATGGCGGAGGTAGGGGTGCGTAGGTTCCTAGTTGTTTTGACGTTGCTCTCGGCAGCAATCGGAGTTCTGTTGGGGGCGTCTTCCCCCGCCTCGGCGTCCATCCCGAACGGCGACTTCGAATCGGATCTGACGAGTTGGGAGTCCGTGACCTCACGTGTCGACTTGGGAGTCACCAACCTCGGTGGGTGCACCTCGGTCGACACGACCGACTATGCGCAGATCTGGGCGCGCAAAACGAATTCATACGGTTTCCCCCAAGTCGTCGATGACGATGCGGCTCCTAATATCGACGGACTTCGCACGGTTGCTGTTGAGACCACCTACGGGGGAATCGCTCCGAGCGCTGGCACCAAGATGATCAGACTTTCGGGGCTCGCCTATCAATCAGCCCAGGGATGGGACGTGATTCACGGTCCTGCGGTTGTAAGCGGAACCTTCAGCGCACAAAGTGGAGAGGTCATCACTTTTGACTGGCAAGCAAGGTACGAGAGTGACGATTTCGCGGTTTTGGGCTACTTGTTGAACACGTCGACTTGCACGCAGACGGAAATCGTGGATGCGACGGGGACGAACTCGTCGGACATGTCGCCCGCCGGAACCGGGAGCGGTTGGCAGCGGGCGTCCGTGACCATTCCGACCACTTCCGCCACGTACAGATTCGTCTTCGTGTCCGGTACGTTCGACCGATCGGGTGGGCAGGCGCTCGGTGCGACGATGCTGATCGACAACATTGCCGTGGGCCAGCCGCAGGTCGTGACGTTCGCCCAGCCCGCGGACCAGGCGATCGGAGCGTTCTCGCATACGGCAACCAGTAGCGCCGGTCTGCCGGTCAAGTATTCGTCGGCGACACCTGCCAAGTGCACCGTGAGTTCGGACGGCCTGACCGTGACACTCGTCGCGGCGGGAACGTGTACGTTGACCGCATCTGCGGATGGAGGCGTCGCGAGCTCCGTCACGTACGCCCCCTCGAACCAAGTGACCCGGAGTTTCACTGTGCTGTCGGTGACGACGCCGGGCGCTCCGACCGTGACCGGGGTAACGACGTCGGGGACGACGGCCACCGTCCGTTTCACTCCTCCCGCGAGTGACGGCGGGTCTCCGATCACCAATTACAAGGTGAGGAGCTGGATCTCGGTGGGAACCCCGGGAAGTTGGGTCCTGAGCGGAGTGACGACTTCGCCGTTGTCGCTCTCCGGTCTGCAGCCGGGCTACCTGTACGACGTTCAAATCATGGCAGTCAACGCTCAAGGCGACGGTCCGGTCAGTAACACCGTGAGGTTCAGCGTCGCAGGTGAACCAGCCGTCCCGGTCGTCGCTCCGGTCGTCACATCGGCTGCGCCATCGACAGCAGCACCATCGACCGCGGCGCCGACGACCGCAGCACCCGTTCCAACATCGGCTCCGGTCGATACGAGCCGTTCGACGATACCGGACGGCTCGACTCCAGCCGTTCCGGTCACCGCCACCCCGGGTTCTCTCCCGACTCTCGCGGTTGGCGGATCGCTGAGCACCGAGAATGGTCAGCCGGTGCCGGTCGTCGTGAATCAGGTGGCCCCGGGCGGTTGGCAAATGACGGGCCCCGGATTCCAATGGCAGATGCAGATCCCGGCTGGTGATACTCCAGGTTCTTCACAAGGTGTCGTCACTCTCGTCAGAGATCGAGAGGTCGAGGTGAGCGGCACCGGCTTCCTGCCTGGCAGTCTGGTCGACGTCTGGCTCTTTTCGAAGCCGACTTTCCTGGGCACTGTCAAGGTGGGTGCGAACGGAAGTTTCGAGGGGAGTCTCAAGGTGCCGGCCAGCATGCCGATCGGTGGGCACACTCTTCAGGCGAATGGTCTGACCCCGGACAATGAAGTGCGTTCCCTCAACCTGGGGGTTCAGGTGGCTGGCTTGCCGCGACTCCCTGTCACCGGTTCGGATGACGCTGGGGCCGTTCGCTACGCCCTCGTGGCGACTCTTCTGGGTGCGGCGACCCTCGCGATGGCCCGCCGTCGACGAGCCCGGGTTTAGAGCGTTCCGACAAATTAGGATTCTCCTACCTGGCGTACCAGCTCAGGTGTGGGAGGTTCAGCATGACCAGGGAAGGCCAGAACCTCGTCGTCATCGGGTTGGGATACGTGGGCTTGCCTTTGGCGTTGGAAGCCGTCTCCCAGGGTTTGTCCGTCGTGGGTCTCGACGTCAAGCAGTCGACGGTCGAGGCGCTGAACAGCGGCTTGAGTCATGTCGACGATATCAGCGACCACGAGGTCGCCAGAGCCCTCCAGAAGGGCTTCAGAGCGACGACGGACGCTTCCTGCTTGGCTTCGGCGGAAACGGCCGTGATCTGCGTGCCGACACCCCTTGACGAGCAGCGAGCCCCCGATCTCCGTGCGGTCGAGGCGGCGGCGACGGCCGTCCGTGAGCACCTTCATCCAGGCATGTTGGTCGTCCTCGAATCGACGACCTACCCCGGCACGACCGACGGACCGGTTCGGGAGATCTTGGAAGGCTCGGGACTGTTCGCCGGCGTCGACTTCAACCTGGCGTTCTCCCCGGAGCGGATCGACCCCGGCAACACCACGTGGACCATTCGGAACACCCCGAAGGTCGTCGGGGGACTGACGCCTGCATGTACCGACCGAGCGGCGGCGTTCTACTCACGCGTGGTCGAGACCGTCGTCAAGACGACGGGCACTCGCGAAGCCGAAATGGCCAAACTTCTTGAGAACACCTACCGGCACATCAACATTGCGTTGGTCAACGAGATGGCCGTGTTCTCCAACGAACTCGGCGTGGACCTCTGGGAGTCCATTCGTGCTGCGAGCACGAAACCGTTCGGGTTCGCTCCGTTCTTTCCCGGACCGGGAGTCGGGGGTCACTGCATTCCGATCGACCCGAATTATCTGTCCCATCGAGTCCGTGCGCTCGGCTACCAATTCCGGTTCGTCGAGCTGGCGCAGGAGATCAGTGGAAGAATGCCGGTGTACGTTGTGAGCCGGGTTCAGAATCTGCTCAACCGGCACTCCAAGGCCGTTCGCGGATCGAGGGTTCTTGTGCTGGGTCTCACTTACAAGCCCGACATTCAAGATGACCGCGAGACCCCGGCACGAGATGTGATTCGTCACCTGCGCCATCTCGGTGCTGAGGTGATCGGTTGCGACCCTCATCTTTCCTCGTTCTCGGTCGATGATCTCGACCTCGAGATGACGTTGGATCTCGACGCGGAGTTGGGCCGCTGCGATGTGGCCGTTCTGCTCCAGGCGCATTCGGCATTCGACCTCGACAAGATCGTCGCGCTTGCACCCGCTGTGTTTGATACGCGCGGTCGTCTCTCGGGCCCAAACGTCGAGCGCATGTAGCGTCGATGCACGTCGTCGTCGTAACGGTGGCGCATCGTGGGGACGATGCCCGAATCGTCCACCGGCAGGCTCGCGCTCTTCTGGAGGCGGGGCACTCGGTGGTTCTCGTGGCGCCGGACCCAGGACCCGAGCCCCGGAGATTCGATCCGGTGGGTCTCGAGAGGGAGCCGATCCGAAGGGCGGTCGGGCGACGAAGAATCCACGCCTGGTACGAACTCAGTCGTTTGCTCAGTCGAGTTTGTCGATCGGCCGATCTTGTGATTTTCCACGACCCGGAACTGATTCCTCTGCTGTCATTCCGTCGCCTCGGAGGAGCGATTCGAGTATGGGACGTGCACGAGGACTATCGGGCTCTGGTGAGTGACACCTCGTGGATCCCCCCGATGCTGACC
>Ga0129333_10003422_pt1 | contig 14855 bp, 11 predicted proteins | sample CPB6_08_DNA_FD_94474 | JGI IMG/M metagenome (GOLD analysis project Ga0129333, IMG submission 94474) | Freshwater to marine salinity gradient microbial communities from Chesapeake Bay, USA - CPBay_Sum_0.6_0.8_DNA | ecosystem: Environmental > Aquatic > Marine > Coastal | place: USA: Chesapeake...
AGCACCAGCCACGCATCGCCGAGGAGTTGGCGCGCGCGCCGCGCGGGGATCTCTGAGTACCAGGTCATGTGAACTCCCTCATTCGCACTGCGCCCACCGTAGGCTCCCAGCGTGGACGAGTCCTCGGCAAGGACATGACCGTCGTCGTCGCGGCGGCCATCGAACGCGACGGTCGCTACCTCGCAGCTCGGCGCACGAAACCCGACTGGGCTGCTGGTCGATGGGAATTCCCCGGTGGCAAGGTCGAGCATGGTGAGAGTGACGAACAGGCACTCATCCGCGAGATTCGCGAGGAGCTCGGCATCGCGATACGCGTGGGAGAGCGCGTGCCGGGGGAGTGGCCGCTGCACGACGATCTCGTACTCCACCTGTACGTCGCCGCCCTTGCCGACGGTGAGCCGCAACCCCTCGACCATCACGATGAACTCCGGTGGCTGGCACCGAAGGACTTCGACGCAGTCGACTGGCTGGAGTCCGATCTCGATGCCGTCGCGAGGCTGCGTGAGATGACCACGTAGGGTCACCCGGTGACTGCAACCCGCTCCGACCTTCGCAATGTCGCCATCGTCGCTCACGTCGACCATGGCAAGACCACCCTCGTCGACGCCATGCTCTGGCAGTCCGGTGCCTTCCGCGCCAACCAGGATGTCGACGACCGGGTCATGGACTCGATGGATCTCGAGCGCGAGAAGGGCATCACGATCCTGGCCAAGAACACCTCGGTGAGGTACGCCGGACCGGCGGCTCCCGAGGGTGGCGTGACCTTCAACATCATCGACACCCCCGGCCACGCGGACTTCGGCGGCGAAGTTGAGCGCGGACTGGAGATGGTGGACGGCGTTGTCCTGCTCGTCGACGCCTCCGAGGGTCCGTTGCCGCAGACTCGCTTCGTCCTGCGGAAGGCACTGGCGAAGAGGCTCCCCGTCGTCCTCGTCATCAACAAGGTCGACCGCACAGACGCGCGCATCGCTGAGGTGGTCGACGAGGCCTACGAGCTCTTCCTCGACCTCGATGCGACAGACGAGCAGATTGACTTCCCCATCGTCTACACCAGCGCCAAGGCTGGTCGCGCGTCCCGTGAGCGGCCCGACGATGGCGGAATGCCAGCGGAGGACAGCCTGGAGCCGCTCTTCGCGACTCTCATCGAGGCGATCCCGGCTCCGTCGTACGACGAGAACGCGCCCCTGCAGGCGCATGTCACCAACCTCGACGCCTCGCCCTACCTTGGCCGTCTCGCGCTGTGCCGCGTGCACCAGGGCACGATCCGCAAGGGCCAGCAGGTCGCATGGATGAAGGCTGACGGATCTGTTGAGCGGGCGAAGGTCGTCGAGTTGCTCATGACCGAGGCCCTCGATCGTGTGCCAGTGGACAGCGCGGGCCCCGGCGACATCATCGCTGTGGCCGGCATCCCCGAGATCACGATCGGGGACACCCTCGCCGACCCAGAGAATCCGATCGCGCTACCCGTCATCACCGTCGATGAGCCGTCGATCTCGATGACGATCGGCATCAACACCTCGCCCCTGGCCGGGCGCAGCGGCGGCACCAAGCTCACCGCCAGCATGGTGAAGTCTCGTCTGGATCAGGAGCTCATCGGCAATGTCTCGATCCGAGTCCTGCCGACCGAGCGACCGGACACCTGGGAGGTGCAGGGCCGCGGCGAGCTGCAGCTCGCAATCCTCGTGGAGATGATGAAGCGGGAGGGCTTCGAACTCACCGTCGGCAAGCCGCAGGTGGTGACGCGCATGATCGACGGCAAGCTGCACGAGCCGATGGAGCGCCTCTCGGTCGACATCCCCGAGGACTACCTCGGCGTCGTGACTCAGTTGATGGCCCTTCGCAAGGGCCGCATGGAGCAGATGGTCAATCACGGCACGGGATGGGTGCGCATGGACTATCTCGTGCCCGCGCGAGGACTCATCGGATTCCGCACAGAGTTCCTCACCGAGACGCGGGGCACGGGACTGCTCCACCATGTGTTCGACCGCTATGAGCCCTGGCACGGCGAATTGCGCACACGTCCGTCCGGTTCGCTCGTCGCGGACCGCACCGGACCCACCACAGGTTTTGCCCTCGCCAATCTCCAGGAGCGCGGCACGATGTTCGTCGGGCCCGGCACGGATGTCTACGAGGGCATGATCGTGGGCGAGAACTCCCGATCGGATGACCTCGACGTCAACCCGACGAAGGAGAAGAAGCTCACCAACATGCGCCAGTCGTCGGGCGATGTCCTCGTCCCGCTGATCCCGCACAAGCAGCTGTCGCTCGAGCAGGCGCTGGAGTTCTGCCGCGAGGACGAATGCGTCGAGGTCACCCCCAGCGCCGTACGAATCCGCAAGGTCCAGTTGGCCGCGACCGACCGGGCCAAGGCGCGCTCGCGCTCGAAGTAGGCGTTAGACACAGGGACCTTGGTCCCGCTCGGGGGAGCCGGCCTCGTGCTCGCACATTTCGATCAGGTCACGTTCGCGCCTTTAGGCGGTAACCGCCCTGTCAGAGGCCCTTGCGGGCGTACTGTCGCCCCCGGTGGCCCGGACGGCCAAGACATGGAGGCAGGGACGTGACGGTGACGGTCGCTGAGGCGACGACCGCCCCGGAGGAGATCAAGGGGCGTTCGCTCACGCAGATCGCGTGGGGGCGGCTGCGTCGTGACAAGACCTTCATCGCCTCGGCGATCATCCTCGCGATCATCCTGCTCGTCGCGATCTTCGCGCCGGTCATTACTGGCTGGATGGGCATCGATCCCTATTCGCTCGACAAGACCGCGATCGATCCCGCAGGCGGCAAGCCGGTAGGACCGTGGGGAGGCGCGAGCCTCGAGCATCCGCTCGGAGTCGAATGGGGCACGGGGCGCGACATCCTGGCGCGCTTGCTCTACGGCCTGCGCATCTCGCTGCTCATCGCCTTCGCGGCCACGATCCTCGTCGTCATCCTCGGGACGCTCTTCGGCATCATCTCCGGCTACGCGCGCGGCTTCACCGATGCCGCGATCGGCCGATTCATGGACCTGATCCTCGCCTTCCCCTTCCTCCTCATCATCCTGGCGCTGTCGGGAGCCATGACACAGCGCCTCACCGCCCTCGGCGTACCAGAGGGCAATGCGTCGCGCATCACGTATCTCATCCTCGTGCTCGGCATCTTCGGCTGGCCCTATCTCGCTCGCATCGTGCGCGGTGAGGTCCTGAGCCTGCGCGAGCGAGAGTTCGTCGAGGCCGCGATCGCCATGGGGGCGAGCACGCCGCGCATCCTCTTCCGAGAGATCCTGCCCAACCTCTGGGCGCCGATCCTCGTCTACGCGACGCTGCTCCTGCCGGTCTACATCGCCACCGAGGCAGTGCTGTCCTTCCTCGGCGTCGGCGTTCTCCCGCCGGAGCCATCCTTCGGCGCCATGCTCTCGGAGAGCGTGCAGTTCTTCCAGCTCGTTCCGAGCTACCTCTTCATCCCGGGCACACTGCTCGTCATCGTGGTCGTCTCCTTCAATCTGGCTGGCGACTCGGTGCGCGACGCGCTCGATCCGAAGGCGGCGAAGTGACGCCGCCCACAAGTCTCCCGTCCGACACCGAGCGGCTCGCACGCGAGCCGTGGGAGGAAGGTCGCCGTTGGCGACCGGCGGTGCAGTGAAGGAGGAAACATGGTGAAGTCGAAGGCCACTCTCGCGATTGGTGTCGCGGCGGGTGCGCTGATTCTCGCCGCATGTAGCGGCGGGTCATCGGATGGGGGAGGCTCGTCCGCTCCCGCGGGTGAGGGTCAGCCGGGCGGCACCCTCACGATCCTGTCCCCGGCCGAGCAGATCCTCTCGCTCGACCCGCAGGTCATCTACACAGGTGAGGATCTCGCCTTTGCTGGCGCGACCATCATGCGCTCGCTGACCGCCTACCAGGTCGCTCCGGGAGACGCCGAGGGCACGACCCTCGTCCCCGACATGGCGACCGACACCGGCACGGCCAGCAACGAAGGCAAGACATGGCAGTTCACGCTGCGCGACGGCATGAAGTGGGAGGACGGCAGCCCCGTCACCTGCGCGGATGTGGCCTACGGCGTCTCACGTCAGTTCGACATCGGCCTCACCGAGGGCGGTCCGGTCTACGCCGTGAGCTACCTCGACATCCCGACCGACGACGAGGGCAACTCCGCCTACGCCGGACCCGCTGACGGGACCGGTCAGGACCTCTTCGACAAGGCGGTCTCCTGTGATGGCCAGACCATCACCTTCAACCTCAACCAGCCCGTGCCGGACTTCAACTATGCGGTGACCCTCGGCTTCAGCGCCGTCCCTGCCGGAATGGCGGCTGGCGTCGAGTACGGCGACAAGCCGATGTCCAACGGCCCGTACAAGATCTCGGAGTACTCGAAGGGGAAGGGCGGCAAGCTCGTCCTGGTCCGCAACGAGAACTGGAGCGCGGACGTCGATCCCTACCGCAAGGCCTACCCCGACTCGTGGGTCATCAACTTCGGTATCGAGGAGTCCGTCGCCGATCAGCGCGTGATTCAGAGCTCCGGTGAGGACGAGTACGCCATGGTGCAGGGCCTGACCACGGCCTCGCTCCCGGTGGTCTTCGAGGATCCGCAGTACGAGTCGCGACGCATCGACGCCTTCGATCCTTACTCGATCTACGCGGCCGTCAACGCAGAGAAGATCCCGGATGAGAAGTGCCGTCAGGCGATCGGCGTGGCCCTTGACCGTGATGCGCTCCTGCTGAACGCCGGTGGCACCTACGCCGGCACCTACGCGGACGGCGTCGTCAAGCCCAACATCGGCATCGACTACGCGCCGACCGAGCTGTGGGACGGCCTCCTCGGCCAGTCCGTGCCCGGCACGGGCGATCCTGAGTTCGCCAAGAAGTTGCTCTCAGAGGGCGCAAACTGCCCGACGGAGATCACGCTCGACTACGCCCAGAGCGACGACAATGACAAGGCAGCGGCCATCTGGGTCGAGTCGCTGGGCAAGGCCGGCATCACGGTTAAGCCCAACCCGATCGAGCGAGGCCAGTACTACGGCGTCATCTTCGAGAACGGCAACGAGATCATGACCGGCGGCTGGGGCCCGGACTGGCCCAACGCCTCGACGGTGATCCCGCCGCTGTTCGTCCAGGGCTGGAACCTCTCTCGTGTCGACGACCCGGCATTCGCGGAGAAGGTCTCTGCTGCCATGGTCGAGCTCAACCGCGAGACCCAGGCGACGATGTGGCATGAGCTGAGCAAGGAAGCGGCCAAGAAGATGTGGGTCGTGCCGACCCGCTTCGGTCGTGACCAGCGTCTCGCCGGCACCAAGGTGGGACCGATCTTCAGTTGGGCGGCGTACGGGTCCTACCCGTACCCGATCATGTACGCCGTGCAGTAAGCGGTTCACACGTGTGGGGTGGGGGCAGATGCCCCCACCCCACACGTAGTACGTGCACATCGGCATCTGACCGAGCCACACCGACGGCAGGGGAGGGAATATGGGCGCCTACGTCGTGCGACGCGTGCTCATCATGATCCTGCTCCTGCTCCTTCTCACCCTGACCGTCTTCGTGCTCTTCAGTCTCCTGCCCGCGGACGTGGCTCGGCTGACCTGCGGCAAGATCTGCACGGATCAGACGATCGAGCTCAACCGCGCTCGTCTGGGCTTGGACAAGTCGGTGTGGGAGCAGTACTGGATCTTCCTCACGGGCCTTTTCTTCGGGCGCACCTATGGCGTCGGACCGGGAGCGGTCGTGTGCGAGGCGCCGTGTCTGGGCTACTCGTTCACCAAGAACGAGCCTGTCCTCCAGCTCATCCTCGACCGGCTGCCCGCCACAATTTTCCTCGCGCTGGGCGCCTTCGTGATCTTCCTCATCGGGGGCGTGGCCGTGGGTGTCTACAGCGCCCTGCGCCGCGGCCGCTGGCAGGACAAGACCGTGATGGGCATTTCGCTTGTCGGCTACTCGCTGCCGTCGTTCTTCATCGGCCTCGTCGTCATCTACTTCGTCATCATCCGCTGGAAGATCTTGCCATTCCCGCAGTATGTGCAGCCATGGGACGACCCGGTGCGTTTCCTCCAGACGATGATCCTTCCGTGGTTGGTCCTGGCCATCCTCTACGCCGCGTTCTACACGCGCCTCACCCGGAGTCAGATGCTCGAGACGCTCAATGAGGACTACATTCGCACCGCGCGTGCCAAGGGACTTCCTGAGCGAGTCGTTGTCCGCAAGCACGCGTTGCGCGCGGGGCTCACGCCTATCGTCACTGCGGCGGGACTGGACTTCGCTGGCCTCCTCGGCGGCGCCATCATCCTCGAGACGATCTTCAGCCTCCCGGGCCTGGGCAGTCTCGCGGTGGCTGCCGTGCTCGATCCCGATCTCGCGGTCCTCGTCGGGGTCACGTTGATCACGGCCGTATTCATCATCGTGGCCAACCTCGTCGTCGACGTGCTGTACGCCGTCATCGATCCGCGGGTGAGGCCGTCGTGAGCGCCTTCCTCGAGGTCGACGATCTCGCCGTGTCCTTCCCGACGGAGGACGGCGTGGTCAAGGCCGTCGCGGGCTCGTCCTTCTCGGTGTCACAGGGCCACACGCTGGCCATCGTCGGAGAGTCAGGATCGGGCAAGAGCGTGACGGCGCAGGCCATCATGGGCCTGCTCAATCGCGGCTATGCGGATATCACCGGTCGCATCGTCTTCGACGGGACCGACCTGCTCGCTCTCGACGACGACGAGGTGCGCCGCATGCGCGGCGCATCGATGGCGATGATCTTCCAGGACCCGCTGTCGAGCCTGCACCCGTTCTACCGCATCGGTGATCAACTCGCGGAAGCAGTGCGAGTGCACAACAAGGTGAGCAAGTCCGAGGCGCGTGCTCGTGCGGTCGATGCCCTGCATCGGGTGGGCATCCCATCCCCGGACAAGCGTGCCAACGACTACCCCCACCAGCTCTCGGGCGGCATGCGCCAGCGCGTGATGATCGCCATGGCCCTGATTAACTCGCCGAGCTTGCTCATTGCGGACGAGCCGACCACCGCACTCGACGTCACGGTGCAGGCGCAGATCACGGAGTTGATGTCCGAGCTCCAGCGAGAGACAGGGACAACCCTCATCATCATCACCCACGACCTCGGCGTCGTGGCCGATATGGCCGACGAGGTCTGCGTGATGTACGGCGGACGTGTCGTGGAGTACGCACCGGTCCGCGATATCTACTACTCCCCGCAGCACCCCTACACCCAGGGTCTGCTCGCCTCCGTGCCCCGCCTGGCCACTGACCGAGTGGATCGACTTGATCCCATCCCCGGCAACCCACCGTCGCTTATCAATCTGCCGAGCGGCTGCGTATTCCACCCTCGCTGCGGGCAACGGGAGGACGTACCCGGTGACCTATGTCGCCAGGCTGAGCCCATGCTCGTCGACGCTGGACGCGATCACCTCGTCCGCTGCTACCTGGCAGATCAGGCAGGTGCACGATGAACGATCGCGTGCTCGAGGTCGAGGATCTCAAGGTCTACTTCCCCCACAAGTCACGCGGGGTCTTCCCGCGCACGATCGGCCAGATCAAGGCGGTCGATGGAGTCAGCTTCGATGTCGGGGCAGCGCAGACACTGGGCCTGGTGGGGGAGAGCGGATGCGGCAAGTCCACGACGGGCCGGGCGATTCTGCGGTTGGTCGATCCCACGGCCGGCCGAGTCGTCATCAACGGCACCGACGTCGCCGGCCTCTCTCGCCGGGCAATGCGCCCGGTGCGCCAGCAGGCGCAGATGATCTTCCAGGACCCCTACAACGCTCTCAATCCACGGCAGACAGTTGGCGCGATCCTTGCTGCGCCGTTCCGCATCCAGAAGGTCGACCCTCCGGGTGGCGTGAAGCAGGCCGTGCGCGAACTCATGGATCGTGTCGGACTCAACCCCGAGCACGTCAATCGCTATCCGTACGAGTTCTCCGGCGGCCAGCGCCAGCGGATCGGCATCGCCCGTGCGATCGCCCTGCGGCCCAAGCTCATCATCTGCGATGAGCCGGTGTCGGCTCTGGATGTCTCGATCCAGGCGCAGATCCTCAATCTGCTGCAGGACCTGCAGTCTGATTTCGGTGTCTCGTATCTCTTCATCGCCCACGACCTCGCTGTTGTCCGACAGATCGCTCAGCGGGTGGCGGTGATGTATCTCGGCCACATCGTGGAGATGGCGACTCGAGAAGACCTCTTCGCGTTTCCGCTCCACCCCTATACGCACGCGCTCATGTCCGCGGTTCCCGTGCCGGATCCTCGCGTGCAGATCGAACGCGAGCGGATCGTGCTTGGCGGTGACCTGCCGAGCCCGCTCGATCCGCCGCCGGGATGCGTCTTCCACACGCGCTGCTTCATCGCCCAGGAGCGCTGCCGCACCGAGAAGCCTGAACTCCGCGAATTCGCGCCGGGCCACACGGTGGCTTGCCACTTCCCGATCACCGAGCCACTCAGCGGCGGAGTCATCCACGGCCCCGACTCCGGTCTCGTCGAACCGGGGGATGGCGCGCCAGGCTATTTCTCCGAGTCCATCACTGACCTAGGCGCCGTGGGGACTACGCGCCTGGATTCTGGCGAACCGGGCGACGGGATCTAGTCGGTCCGCAGCGCCTGATCGAAGAAATCGACCTCGGCACGCAGGAGGTTCTCGGCAACGACCTCCTGCGGAGTCATATGCGTGACGCCGGTCAAGGGGAGCACTGCGTGGGGCTTGCCCGAGGCGAGCAGGGCTGACGACAGTTGCAGCGTATGCGCGACGACGACGTTGTCGTCCGCCAGGCCGTGGATGATGAGAAGCGGCCTCGTGAGGCCTGCTGCGAGTGGCAGCAGGGACGACCGCTCGTAGGCGTCCGGGTCCTCCTGGGGCAGGCCGAGATAGCGCTCGGTGTAGCCGGTGTCGTACAGCCGCCACTCCGTGACGGGCGCGCCGGCGACAGCCGCATGGAAGACGTCGGGCCTGCGCAGCACTGCCAGGGCCGCGAGATAGCCACCGAAGGACCAGCCGCGGATCCCGACGCGCGTGCCGTCGACATCGTCCGGATACGCCACGGCGACCGCCTCGAGCGCCGCGACCTGGTCCTCCAGGGCCGGGGTCGCGAGGTCCCCGCGCACGGCGCGGTCCCACGCCGGTCCGCGCCCAGGTGTGCCCCGGCCATCGGCGACGATCACGCAGTACCCCTGGTCGGCCAGCCACTGATCGGTGCCGTAGGCCAGCCCCGCGGCGATCACGCGCCTGGCGTGCGGGCCGCCGTACGGCGACATGATCACCGGCAGGCGGCGTGATCCGGGGACGTGGCTCGAAGGGAAGAGAACCGCGACGTCGAGGTCGCTGTCCTTGAGGAGGTGGACGCGCGGCTCGATGATCGGCTTCTCCGCCATGGAGGCGATGCCAGCGATCCGTGATCCGCCCTGCCAGACCTCGACCTCGGTGGCCGTGGACTTCATTCGCATCGTCGAGGTGAGGGTGATGCTGCCTGCACGCACACCATGGATCACGGCGTCATCGCGGCCGAGAACGCTCTCGATGCTGCCGTCATAGCCGATCCGGACCAGGTGCGGATACGTCGGGTCCGTGGCCGCGACGACGAGTGCGTCATCGTCTCCCGCGTCGACGAGCGACTCCACCTGGAGTCCTTGCGGCGATAGGGGAATGTCATCCACGACAAGCCGATAGGTGTCAGCGGAGCGATCGGCGACGATCTCCACGAGGCCACCTAACGGCGTGCGCGTCGGCACGCCGGGCATTAACTCCACCCATTCCGGATCGGTGCGCTCGCGCACCATCCGGGCCGCCCCCGTTGCCGGATCAACCTCGAGGATCACCTGACGGCGCTGATCCCGGGAGAGCAGGGTCACCAGCGGGTGGCCGGTCTCGGGGACGGCGACTCGCGCCAGGTAGGGCAGGTCAGCGTGATCCCACTCGATCTCGACACGCGGCCCGCCATCGATCGGCACGAGCCATAGCGACACGTCCGCATTTGCCCGTCCGGCCGCCGGATAGCGATGTGCTCGCGCGGGCTGGTCAGGATGGGCGGGGTCGGCGATCCACCACTGCTCGACCGGGGAGTCATCGACGCGCTCGACGAGCAAGCCTGTGCCGTCGGCGAGCCACCAGTAGCCACGGACCCTGTCAAACTCCTCCGCGGCGATGAAGTCGGCAAGCCCCCAGGTGATCTCGTCTGCATCCGATGCGCACACGACCCGCGCCGGTCCGCCTTCGAGGGGTGCGACCCAGAGGGAACGGTCGCTGACGTAGGCGACATGGGTGCCCGTGGGGTCTGGGCGGGGATCGATGACGGGGCCCGGAGCGGCCAGCATGCGTGCTGGCTGATCGGTGTCGAGACTGCTCGCATACGGCGCGCCCGAGAGCGCGAAGACGGCGACGCTGCGGTCGCGATCGGTGGCGTAGTCGGTGATGCCGGCGCTCACCTCGCGCATGCGCTCGCGTCGGGCGCGCTCCTCCGGAGGAAGCGATTCGGCATCCTGCAGCAGATCGCTCGGATCGACGACGCACGCCTCCTTGCCGGTCGTCAGGTCGAGGGACCACAGACAGGTGACGGGGTCCGATCCGCCATGCGAGCGCAGGAAGAACACGCGCTGTCGCTCCGTGTCGATGGTGAAGGAGCGCGGTGCGCCGAGACGGAAGCCGCGCGTGCGGGCTCGCTGGCGTGGGTAGGTCTCGTCGCTCCGGGGCTGGGTCACGCGCATATCCTGCCGGAGGCTCCGGCGGTGCCGCACTACCCTGTGCGCATGACCGACCGGCGCATCCTCCTCGTGCACGCCCATCCAGATGACGAGACCATCGGCACCGGGGCCGTGATGGCCAGGTACGTCGATGCTGGCGTGGGTGTCACCCTCGTGACGTGCACCCTCGGCGAGGAGGGCGAGATCCTGGTCCCGGGCCTTGAGCACCTCGCCTCGGACAGGGAGGATCGGCTCGGCGAGCATCGCCAGGGCGAACTCGCTGAAGCGATGGGGATCCTCGGTGTCACTGACTGGCGCCTCCTGGGCGCACCGGGGCGCTACCGCGACTCGGGTATGGCCGGCACGGGCGCGAATGACCGCGAGGGGGCCTTCTGGCGCAGCGACCTGCTCGAGGCGGCCGCGCACCTCGTGGGGGTGATTCGCGAGGTACGTCCCCAGGTCCTCGTCACCTACGACGACTTCGGCGGATACGGCCATCCCGATCACATCCAGGCTCACCGAGTCGCGATGTACGCGGCAACGCTGGCATCGGCGCGGACCTTCCGTCCGGATCTGGGTGAGCCCTGGGACATCGCCAAGATCTACTGGACAGCGTTCCCTCGCAGCATTGTCAGAGAGGGCATTGAGAAGCTGCGAGCGGCAGGGGAGACGACGGGATTCGCCGAGATGGATCCCGACGACATCCCGTTCGCGATCGAGGATGAGCTCGTGACGACCGCGGTACGTGCTCCCGAGCACCTCGAACGCAAACTCGATGCCCTGCGAGCCCATGCCACCCAGGTCACCGTGGACGGAGGGTTCTTCGCCCTCGCCGACAACGTCGGCGCCGAGGCCTTCGGCACGGAGTACTTCCGGCTCGTCAAGGGTGCCCCCGCGGGACCCTTCGATGGTGCCGGCCGAGAGACCGATCTCTTCGCCGGCCTGTGATCGCGTGCGTGTCCTGGGGTTGATCGGCTGCGTCGCCGCTGGCGTCGTCATCGGCATCGTGGGGGCGTTCCTCCAGGGTGCGCGCCTGGTCATCGCCGGCACCGTCATCCCCTGGGGGCTCGTGGTGTCCCTGATTGCGCTCGTCGTCCTTGTGCGCGCGGCTGTCGACCTCACCGGGCTTCGCTGGGGCGGATGGCTGCTGCTCCTTGCGTGGATCGGCGTCACCGTGGCGTTCGCCGCGGAACTTCCCTCCGGTGACCTCGTCATCTCAGCAGGCGGCAGGCAGATGGCGTATCTCCTCGGGGGCGTCATCGTCGGCGCGGCGGCCGCCACCGTGCCCGCCATCGAACGGCTGCGCCGAATCTAGGAGCAGCCTGTGAATGTGCCTCCGCCTGCGCATAGGGCGCCGCTGGAGAGCCAGGCGCGGCCCCTGTGACGCGCGACACGGGTCCCTCTCGTCGGGCGTCGGCCCGCTCCGTGCACTTAGCATGATGGGGCAAGCCGGGCGGCGGTCGATGCGGCTGTCCTGACGGAGGATGCGACAGGACGCCGTCCTGCAGCGGATCACGACGAATGGAGAGCAGGTGTCGGACGAGGAGCGGCCCGTGGGCACCGCCACTCCTCGGCGCGGACTGCTCGTTGCCCTCGGAGTCCTCGCCGGTGCCCTTGCGTTCTACCTGGGGATGATCCTGGGGTCATCGAGCGACATCCCGGCGAACACCAGCGTCCTCGGGGTTTCCATCGGCGGCATGTCGCGAGCCGAGGCGGTGGCGACCCTCGATCGCTCCATCACGCCGCGCTCGCTCGAGCCGATCTCCGTGTCGGCATTCGACACATCCGAGGAGCTCTTCCCGGCCGAATCCGGGATGGCCTTCGATCCCATCGCGACCGTGGACGCTGCTGAGGGGCGCCTGCTCAACCCCTTGTCCCTCGTCATGCGACTGTTCGGCCCACGCGAGATCGACCCTGTCGTGACGATCGACGACGCGCTTCTCATCGAACGCATCGATTCCTTCGCTGACCTGGTCCGCAAGGACATCGTCGAGCCAACCGTGCATTACGAGGACATGACCCCGGTGCTCACAGCGGCGTCGGACGGTCGTGACATCGACATCACCGCCGCGGTGGAGGCGCTAGCCACGTCGTACCTCGACACCACGGGCCCTGTGGCGCTGCAGGAGGTCGTCCTCGAGCCCGCGGTGACCAACGCGGAGGCCGAGGAGTTCGTGGCCGGTCCGGCCACGATCGCGGTATCCGCGCCGGTGACGATCGAGGTTGAGGACATCGCCCCCCAGGTGCCCGCCGAGGCCATCGCTGAGGCGACGCACTATCTCGTCGAGGGGGAGCAGCTGGCTCCTCAGATCGACGGGGCGATCCTGCACCAGTCCATCGCCGAGGAGCTCGACCCCATCGAGGAGCCGGGCAACAACGCCACGTTCGAGATCGATTCCAACAACGTCCCTGTCGTCGTCCCGTCCCGGGTGGGTCGCGGCGTGAGCGACGAAGTGCTCGCTGCAGCCGTGAGCAACGCCATGTTTGCCGAGGGGGAAGATCGAGTGGCATCGGCACCGGTGACCGTGCGCGATCCGGTCCTCACGACGGAGGATGCGCTGGAGCTGGGCGTGATTGAGGAGATCTCAAGCTTCACTCAGCAGGTGAATTACGCCGAGTACCTCGCCCATAATCTGGCCGTCGCATCGGAGTACATCGACGGCACACTGCTCCTTCCGGGTGATGTCTTCTCCATGAACGAGAAGACGGAGAATCGCAATCCTGAGGGTGGCTACATGGAGGGTTGGGTCATCGGCCCGGGCGGAATCTTCCAGAAGGCACTCGGCGGTGGACTCTCCGCGGCGACGACGACCATGTGGTCGGCTGCCTTCTACGGCGGGCTCGAGCCGGTCGAGGTTCAGGCGCACTCGGTGTACATCTCGCGCTACGTCCCGGGCCTTGAGGCCACCGTTGCATGGGACGGCTTCGACATGAAGTTCCGCAATGACACGCCCTACGGTGTGTTCATCACCGCGGAGTCGGATGAGACATCCATGACCGTCCGCATGTACAGCACCAAGATCTACACCGCGATCGAGGCAGAGGTCGGGGAGCGCTACTACGTCACGAAGAACCGCACGATCTACAACGAGTCCTCCGAGTGCTCGGGCCAGACCGGCGGCCCCGGATTCACGATCGACGTCGACCGCATCTTCTACGACGGTGACGAGGAAGTGCGTCGGGAGACGTTCACCACGACCTACCGCCCCGCGCCACAGGTCATCTGCGGGGCCAAGCCCGAGAAGGACAAGGACAAGGACGACGAGGGTGGCGACCCCTCGCCCTCGCCGACCCCCGAGCCGACCGAGCAGCCGCCAGCTGACTCCGGCGGCGGCCCAGACGACGGCTCCGGCGACGGCTCGGTCGAGGGCGAAGCAGTCTCACTGCGGGCCCTTGGTCCCATCCGCGGGACGTCGCGGGCCTAGCGGCCCTGCCGTGGCGATACGGTGGCTCCGGCGTCATCCGGCGCCAGGCCGACTCTGGTCGCCAAGCGGGACTGCTTCCCCGTCCCGACGGCGACCTCGATCGGTCCGCTGCGAGCGGCACTACGCCGCCTGATCTCGAAAGGCCGTGCGGTGACCTACGTCATCACCTTTGCCTGCGTGGACGTCAAGGACAAGTCCTGCATCGAGGAGTGCCCCGTCGACTGCATTTACGAGGGCGACCGCATGCTCTACATCCAGCCCGACGAATGCGTCGACTGCGGTGCATGCGAGCCGGTCTGCCCGGTCGAGGCAATCTACTACGAGGATGACGTCCCCGAGGAGTGGTCCGACTACACCGCGGCCAATGCCGAATTCTTCTCCGATCTCGGCTCGCCCGGTGGCGCAGCCAAGCTCGGTGCGCAGGAATTCGACGCTCCTTTGCTGGCATCCGTGCCGCGCAAGGAGCCGGAGAACTGAGCGAGGCCTCTGCGGGAGCCAGGCTCCCGCTCCCGGATTTCCCGTGGGATCGACTCGCCCCGCTCGCCGCTCGGGTTCGCAGTCACGGCCAGCCTGCTGATCTGTCGATTGGGAGCCCAGTCGATCCCACGCCCGACGTCGTTCAGCGCGCCCTCGCCGATGCTGCTGACTCGCCGGGGTACCCCACCGTGGCTGGGGCCCCTGCCGCCAACAGCGCGTTCGTCGAGTGGCTTCGCCGCCGAGCCGACGTGGTGTCCGAGGATGTCGCTGTCATCCCGTCGATCGGCTCCAAGGAACTCGTGTCCTTGCTTCCCCTGCTGCT
>Ga0129333_10003423_pt1 | contig 14854 bp, 11 predicted proteins | sample CPB6_08_DNA_FD_94474 | JGI IMG/M metagenome (GOLD analysis project Ga0129333, IMG submission 94474) | Freshwater to marine salinity gradient microbial communities from Chesapeake Bay, USA - CPBay_Sum_0.6_0.8_DNA | ecosystem: Environmental > Aquatic > Marine > Coastal | place: USA: Chesapeake...
AAAAGAAGATTCGGCACATGGAACAAATGGTTTCTTTTGAATGTAAACTCCATACATCAAATATCCTACATACGCCAAAAGTCCAACTATGGAAACTTTCTTTGCCAGTTCCACAAGGTCATTGGTTGCAACATACTTCGCATACTCAATCAATGGAAATGCTTTCAGAAAATCCAGTGGAAAAATGTTTATCAAACTCTTCCAAGTCGATTTGTCATCCAAGTTGACATTTATGGGTTTGTCCAATTGAACTGTGGTCCTGAATTTCCACCAATATGAAACCAATGTCATCATTAGAATCGAGAGTGCGCTCCCGTAAATAATTTGCATTCCAAGTGGTGATGGAATCTCTTTGTCATTTACTGTTTGATTCTTTGCATTTTTTACTTCTGCATTGTATGCATCATTTGTATTTTTTATTTTATCATACATCAAACTAATCGGAAACAATACACTGAGTGCCACATAATCAAAGTTGAAGAGCGCGGATGTTATAGATTTATATAAATCAAACAATAATTTACGATCACCAGAAATGGAACTATACTTATTTTTGATATAGTAGCTGTAAATTGCAACAACAGTTAATAAACCAAATGTTGGATATAACGGATTGACTCCTGTCATTTTGATAATTGTTATAACTGTAAATACAAAAATGACAAGTGTCAACAATACATTGATGATTGAAATGACTCCAAACTTAATATTGTTTTTGCCTTCATCAGTGCCCATTCCTACTCCTGCATCCGGGTTAACTGAAAATGAGTATTTATATGCAAATTTATACCACAGTGTAAACACCACATAATAGATGAAATACCCAAAAAAATCGCCAATTATAGCAACATTTGCATAAGTAATTGAATTGTAAATAATTGCCCCGAATACAAACAACCATAAATAAAATCGTGGATTTTTCCACGACGGGTTAGATTCATCTGGAGTCGTCGCGGATTGCATTGCCTTAAAAAATTGCTATTATTTTTAAAACACGACTATAACTATTATTATACATTGCATATATTTAAAATACATGGAATGAAATGATGGAACACCGTGCATTGTGAGTTCCATGTTCTACGAATTTGCTAAAATGTTTCCATGGCGGTTTTTTTGCCATGACAGTCGCGACACAATGCGACCAGGTTGTCCACGTTGTTGGAGCCGCCATGTTCTAAGCGCACGATATGGTCCACCTCATACCATGCAGGCAACTGGCGGTCGCAATGTCCACACTTCCAGGACTGCTGAGCCGCTACAAACTTCTTCTTGGTTTCACTCACACTGCGTTTGGTTGCATTGTTGCGACCGGAAGACCGGAGGCGCGCCTCCATTTGCGCCTCTCTTCTTCCTCCTCCGGCACCTCCTGCTCCACCACCTAAACCATTGCCCCCCGATGCATCTCCGTCTTGAAACATGGATTTCTTGTTTGCAAAATCTAGAAAAGGGGAAAGCATGTCTGCAGATGACCGGCTAATTGGCATGTATCGAATGATGTCATTTGCATGTGAGAGCATGGATTGCGATTGTTCAGGGTTTCTTTTCAGGAAGATGTAGAGAGATAATCCAACAAATGCAAAAGTTGACATCTTGATTTCTTTTTGCCAAGAATGAAATACTTTCAGATATTTGCCGTCATAGTAGGTGTTAAAAATGAGAAATGCAGTGATTCCGAATATGAAAAGTTCCAGTTTCATGGGTGTATTATTATAATGCTCTTATTTTTATTTTATTTCAAAAACACCTATCATGTTGTGCTGAATGCGCTTATTGTGCGTATAAGTTGTGGGTGTGGGTACGGGGTTGGAATTCGTTTGATGGAATGACGACCATGCCGACTGGTAACATTGAATCGAACTGTTTGACCTGCCGCAGCACGCTCCACTCCATGATTGATTTGACGAAGCTGCTGCAGTATGTGTGCCACATTCATGCGTTTGTGTCCATTTACAAACACAGTCGTACGAAACAGGGTGCGATATCGGTCCAACATTTGTTTGTATGCTTCAGTTGTCATGTTGAAACTTTTTCGCGGCAATATGAATATGCTGTAAAAAATGGACATCATGCCCCACACATCCGTATTGTATCGATACACCGTGCTAAAATATTTGTTCAAGTCAAATTTGCGACTAACCGGATTTGTAAAATGATGCAATATGTCCGCGTTGTAATTCGAAACAAATTCCATTAACATATCAGTTGCATCTTTTTTGTTCAACCCAAACATCATCATAAAAATGTATTGACAATATTCAAAACCGACAATATCATACATCTGAATGTATTTTTTATACAAATCATGTGTAAATTGTTTTAGTTGAACAAATGATGGCGTCGCCGTTTGAGTCAGTAGCGTTGATTCATACAGTTGACATGAATTTGGAGAGATGATCATCGTTGAAAAGGGGCGATTGAATGTCACCGGGTTGTTCATAAAATGGCGCAACGGGATGACATCATGTGCAGTGCTGATGCCGGCCAGTCCCCAATCAATGATGCGCACGTCCCCTTTTGCATCAATCATGACGTTTTCAGATTTGAGGTCGTTGTGAATGACTCCCAAACGATTCATGGGTGCAACTGCGTTCACCAAAAGAATGGAAACATAGTTATTTAAGCTTCGAACTCGATATGCATTCAATTTGGTTTGGTCCAACCATTTTGTCAGGTCGATTCCCAGGTCCGGCATGTTTATCATGCGCAACTTGTTCAAATTGGAATTCACATTTGCCGCGGTTATGTTGCTTCGTTGCAAATTAATGCACACCTCGTCAAAATTCTCCAAATCACGCCGGTCAAGTGCATCGGGTTCACACAACTGTGCGCGCAACCCAAAATATTTATTGTGATTTTTTATGCGAACCAAATATTGTCTAATATGTTGATATTCTCTCATTTCAGCTTCTGAGATTCCCTTTTCACCGAGTTTACTAATGTTGCCATCATGATAATTGCGAATCTGATGTTTGCATTTGAGAGATGGTTTAAAAACACATCCTTGTGCGCCTGCAAAAATGGGTATGCCACCTTTTTTGTTGCGGCGACGTGTGTAATTATGCTTTTTCATATTGTATCACTACATATCATCGTTATTTTATTTTCATAACTTAATTCATACGTAAATTATGCATAATATAAATAATACAACGTGGTTGCTGCACCAATTGCAATGAGTGAATAAATTAACTTGCGTCTATACTTGATTTCTTCGCGCAAACGCACTTCCTTGGGTTTATAGTTGGAATAATATGCGTTGATTGCGTCTTGCAAGGAGACTTCATCGCGATTCAAACGCAGATTGATTTGATTGTGCAGAAAATGCACCCACTTGATAAAAGATTCGCGTTTGTCCAAATAAGGAGAAACCGGGTATTTGTCCAACAATTCGCTTAATATGTTGCCCATTTGATGATTGGGCAAAAACAATGGCAGATTTTGAATAAAGTCGTAGTATTTTTTTATGGTGACATCATTAGGTCTTTCGGGGTACGTCACCGCCATGCTGAACAAGACAAACCAGTAGTGAGGCCCCCAAACAGACGCATCCAGTGCAGTTGTTGCATTGCCATCTTTATAAATCGGGGATGGTTTCATGATGTTTTTTACACTCAAACAATATAAAAAGAAGTGTGATTTAACACATTAGAGAGGTGTAGTGCCTATAGTTAAAAATGAATTCATTCAATGCTTTGCAAGTGGATGATGATGAAGGGGACGATGCAACGGTTAAAGATCATGTGCCTGAACCCGAATCTGAAAGTTCACATGAACCGAAAATGTCATTTTACAATAACAACTATAACACGTATTCTAAAAGAAATACATTTTGCAACAACTGTGGAAAAAATGGGCATGTCATGCACACATGCAAAAATCCAATCATTAGTAATGGAATCATCGTTTATAAAAATGGGAACAATTCGGATGAAGAAGTGCGTTATTTAATGATTCGGCGAAAAGATACGCTTGGTTTCGTTGAGTTCATCCGTGGTAAGTATCCAGTTTACAATCAGTTATATGTGCAACGGCTGATCAATGAAATGACACTGGATGAAAAGCACCGGTTGCAGAGTCAAACATTTAGCGAGTTATGGAAAAATGTATGGGGAGAATATTTGAATTCAAAATATCAAAACGAAGAAGCAGTGTCTTGCGAACGATTCAACATGTTGAAGTCAGGGATCAAATTAAATCGGAATGGAGGCAGTCATTACACATTGAATTCATTGATTGAAAATTCAAACACAAATTGGACTGAGGCTGAGTGGGGATTTCCAAAGGGACGTCGAAACTATCAAGAAAAAGACATTGACTGCGCGCTCCGTGAATTTTCAGAAGAAACTGGATACAACCAAAATCGGTTAATAATAATGCAAAATGTCATTCCATATGAAGAAATATTCATGGGGTCAAATATGAAAACATATAAACACAAATATTATGTTGCTTATATGCCCAATCCTGATAAGCTTTCATCCGAAGCATCGCCAGTGTTCCAAAAAACAGAAGTGAGCAAAATGGGATGGATGACATATGATGAATGCATTGAACGCATACGCCCTTATAATTTAGAAAAAATCAATATTTTGCGCAAGTTGAATAATGCTCTGATGGAATGCAAAAGAGTTGGCCATTAGATTGAGAATGCAAACATTTTGGTTTAGTTTATCAATTTTATAATCATTGCATATTGTAACGATTATACCAATACAAAACATTCTGTAAGTGCAAGTGCAAATTCAATGACCACCCCAGCCAATGTTCCGAATAAAAAATCAAAACAGGCGCAACAACATCCGGTATTGCGTTCTTCAACGGAGCAATCCATTGAAGCACTAGAGTGGAATCAGGCCCAACGCATGCAAATTGAAGAAAGCAAAGGCCAAGAAGATCTGAACTTTTTGTATCCAACACTAAACAACCCCAATTTTGCTTTGAATATTGCAGAGCGAAAGGAATTTCACGACACCAAATACGACATTGTCATCCCCGTGTCTCAGCATCAAATGGAAACGGAGGCGGCAAAAATGTGCAGTGCAGCGTTTGAACTGGCTCCGCACCAGTTATTTGTTCGGAATTTTCTCTCATCAATGACACCTTACAACAGTTTATTGCTGTATCATGGTCTTGGAACGGGGAAAACGTGTTCTGCAATCAGTGTGGCTGAAGAAATGAGAGACTACATGAATCAGCTCGGTCTTGCAAAAAAAATACTGGTGGTTGCATCCGTCAATGTGCAAGACAACTTTCGCAAACAGTTGTTTGATTTCAACAAGCTAAAATTCGATAGAAAAATGCGCCAGTTTTACATTCGTGGCTGCACTGGAAATAAGCTTTTGAAAGAGGTGGGAGCAAACGCAGAGTTGACCGATTTAACAGAACGGAACGTGGATATCATGCGCGACGGCATCGTCCAACGCATCACTCGTCTTATCAATGCCAGTTATGAATTCATGGGCTACATTGAATTGGCCAATTTTGTGCAACGCTTGACAACAAAGCCTGGAATTTCGAAGCAGGATGCAATTCAAGCCATCAAACGCGAATTCAACGACCGCCTCGTCATCATTGACGAAATTCACAATGTGCGCAGCGACGAAGAAGTGAAAGAAAAAGAAGCTCCAAAAGAATCGAGTGCAACGAGCGTTTCTGAAGAATTGTATAAATTGGTGCGATATGCTGTAAATCTGCGTCTACTGCTTTTGTCAGGCACGCCCATGTACAATGATCCTCGTGAAATTGTCTGGTTGTTGAATTTGATGAATGTAAATGACCGCCGGTCCACCATTGCAGTGAGCGACGTGTTTGACCGGAACGGCAACTTGTTGGAAATAAATGGACGCCCTGTGGGCGCGGAGCTGCTGCGCATCAAGTCAAATGGCTACATTTCAGTTGTGAAAGGAGAGAATCCGTATATTTTTCCATACAGAATGCATCCGCGAGATTTTGCGCCGGCTCATTCATTTTTACTGAATCGTGAACAACACCCAACACTGCAGCTGAATGGCACACCCATTCCGAACCCATTGCAGCATCTGGACCTGTATTTGAATCCGGCAGGATCATACCAAGAGGCGGTTTATAACTACATCATTGAACGCAAACAGCTGGAAATGTCCGCGGATGCAACCTCATTCGGCTCGTTCTTGTTGAAGCAACCGATTGAAGCTCTCAACATGGTGTATCCCAGTGTGGAATTTGATAAACTCGTGGCGCGACGCCGACCACAGCCAGCGTCTGATGAAAGCGTGTCAACGGCGGATGTTGCGCTTCTTAAAAAAATGGATATCAAAGGATTGCTTGGAGATGCCGGAATTAAGCGAGTCATGAAATACGAAGAGTCCGAAGACAGCGGGCGCATTTTCAACTATGAATATAAGGGCACCACATTGACAAATTATGGCCGAATTTTTGCACCAGGTGAAATCGGCAAATACAGCAATAAAATCGCGAGCATTTGTGCACAAATTGAGCGGGCAAGTGGCATCGTTCTGATTTACAGCGAATACATTGGAGGTGGTGCAGTGCCGATTGCGCTGGCTTTGGAAGAAATGGGGTTCACACGATACGACAAAGACGTGGGTTCGTTATTCAAAACCGTTCCTGTGCCTCAGCGCATTGTCCAACAACAGCAAAAGCGGTTTGCTGCAAAGTACGCCATGTTTACCGGAGACAAGCACTTGTCGCCAGATAATCGTGCCGAACTGGAAGCACTCACAACCGACAACGCACATGGACAACGCATCAAAGTTGTCATCATTTCCAAAGCCGGAAGTGAAGGCATCGACTTCAAGAACGTGCGTCAGGTGCACATCATGGAGCCGTGGTACAATCTGAACCGTATTGAACAAATCATTGGACGAGCGGTGCGTAATTGCAGTCATGCTGATCTCCCATTTGCAGAGCGCAATGTGCAGTTATTTTTGTATGGAACATTATTGCCAGGAACTCCAGAGGTGGAAGCCACGGATCTCTATGTGTATCGTTTAGCCGAATCAAAAGCGGTGCAAATTGGTCGGGTAAGTCGCATCCTCAAAGAGAATGCAGTTGATTGTTTGCTAAATGTGGATCAAACCAAATTCAGTCAAGAAGTGATTCGCCGACACAATGGCGGGCAAAACGTTGTGATTCGTCAAATTCTAGCAGACGGAACTGTTATTCGCAACTATGAAGTGGGAGACCGTCCATTTTCATTTGTCTGTGATTATCAGGCAACATGCGAATACAAGTGCATGGCAGGGGATGGCAGCAAAATCAAGGTTAATGAAGACACGTATTCAGAACCGTTCATTGTCATGAATGCAGACCGCATCATTCAACGCATCCGAGACTTATTTAAGATACAGCATTTTTATAAACGGACCACTTTGTTGAAACATTTGATTGGACACTCTGAACAGCAAGTAGATGTTGCATTGACCCAGATGCTGACACAGGAAGGGCATTTGGAAGACAAATACGGACGTGCAGGTCGTTTGATCAATGTTGGTGATTACTACTTGTTTCAACCACTTGAAATAACAGACAACCGCATAAGCGTGCATGACCGCAGTGCTCCTCTGCAGTTCAAGCGCGACCACATTTCATTTCCACTTGCGGATGGTACATTGGAAATGCTTGCCGAAAAACACGGACTTGCTAAACCGAAACAAGTTGTGGAAGTTGCAGCAATTCCTGCCGCGGTGCAAGAGATGAAGGAATCTTATTTAACCAGCGTTGCACCAAAAGCAATTGACAAAAACACAAAAACATGGAACGAACTGTGTTCGGATGTTATGCGCGAGTTGCACGAAATGCAGGGGATTGATGCAACTATATTAAAACGTTGTGTGGTGGAGCATTTTGTGGAAGACCTCTTGGTGTCATCATATGAGATTGGATTGCAGTATTTAAACATTCTGTATTCTCAAAACGCATCTGGATTGGACGAGTTTGACAAATTTGCACGTCAGTATTTTGACAATCAAATTGTTAAGTCAACATACCCAGGGGAAGAAGGCATACTTATGTTGAAAATGCAAGCCAAAACGGGGTTGCAACTGGTTGTGCGTAAAAATGCAGAGTCGGCGTGGGCTCCACCTGCTTCTGTTTTTGACTGGCGTCCATATATGGAAGGGATTGCTGCTAAAATGCCACGTGAGTCAAGTCTTTCACAAATCATTGGATTCATTTCCGAGTTTAAGGAAAAGAGTGGAGGAAGCTATGCAGTGTTCAAAATCAAATATGTGGATGAAAAAGGAACCGGAGCGAGATGCGACCAAATTTCATCAAAACAACGTCGCCTCACCATTGTGAATCAAGTGATGTATGGAATAGTGACCGATGTTGAACCGACTTACACCATGGAAAACACGAAGGAACAAAACACTGCACGATTTTGTGTGTTGCCCGAACTTTTGCTGCGAAGCTACAACATGATGAAGAAGGATGGGAAACACTGGTTTTTGACACCGGTGCAAGCCGTGCGCCAATCCAAACAATCATTATCGGATTTAAGCAAATAAAACTATAATAATATGGACATATATTAACTAGAATATCTCTCAATTCCATGAATCAAATTCGTCAACGACCACAGCAGCAGCATCAGAGACGAAATGAACAATCCATGAGCACTGACATTTATGTTCCAACTATGATGACCAAGAAAGTTGTGTTGCCAATCACTGCAATTGGACGCAATGTTCGAGAGGTGCTTGAAAAGCATTTAGCACATGAATATGAAGGCAAGTGTAATGCAGAGGGGTATGTGCGTCCTCGTTCCACGCAGTTGCTTGCACATTCGTCGGGAGACATGATAGACAACGCGGCGGTTGCATTTGAAGTCATGTATGAATATCAGGCATGCAATCCAGTGGAAGGAATGCTGATTACATGTGTGGTGAAAAACGTGACGCATGCAGGGCTGCAGGCGCATATTATTCCTGAACCCAGTCCCGTAACCGTTTTTGTGTCAAGAGACCATCACTACTCGAATCCGCGTTTCTCTAAAATAAAGGCAGGAGATGAAATTGTAGTGCGTGTGATAGGGCAGCACTTTGAGTTGAATGACCCAACTGTTTCCATTATTGGGGAATTGTCTGGCACTTAAACACACGAGACATTTGTTAATATTAATTCAAAAAATTGAATTAAAATTATAACATTGAACCAAATGTAGTCATCACATCCTGCGATATGTTATATCAAGCATCACGCATTCATCACAAAATTTGCATTCCATTTTCAAATATTCGCAAATTCGACTGCATTGAACACCATCTGAAAGAAGTGGTTTCGAAAGAAATTGATGGAAAATGCATTCCAGAAGGTTTTGTGAAACCGGGATCATGTGATTTGCAGTGTTTCTCGGTTGGAACATTTACAGCTGGAAACATTCAGTTTGTTCTCGAGATTGAGTGCATGATTTGTTGTCCAAAAGAAGGAACGGTCATGACATGCGTTGCAAAAACAGTAACACAAGCTGGCATTCGAGCTCATGCATTTGTGGAGCCATCACCTGTTGTGGTTTATGTTTCGCGCGAGATGCATGACTCAGTTTCCAAAAATCGATTGATGACAAACTCAATTGACACAGTGAAACCTGGAGACAAGATTGAAGTTCGAGTGATCGGAAAAAGATTTGAGTTAAATGACAAACATGTGTCAGTCATTGGGGAATTGGTGTCTATGGTTTAAAAAATTGTTTACTTAATTCTGTTTTTTGGTTTTCGATTTCTTTCAACTGCAATTCTTGTTTATCAACATAACTCAAATAATCTGATACTTTAGCAATAATCGCGTCATCTACGTTTGTTAAATTGATGAATGAGCCATTTTTGTTTTCAGTCAGGTCAACATTGTGTTGTGTCATTATTTTCAATATTTGAATTTGATGATGTTGGTTCAGTGCTTCAACCCGATCTTTTATCTGTTTTAAATCAACCATTGGCATTTCGTTTTGAATGATTTCTTTGTAATTATGACTATGATAATTCTAATATGTTTTCATGAAACAATTTATATTCTTTATTACAATTATACAAACTGCAAATGATGCTTTCATTTCAAAACGAGCCGGACAATAAATTGTTTTTTTTGGGAGCTTTAGTGGGTGCTGTCAAAGCGGGTGCTGCAAGGGCGGGTGCTGTGAGGGCAGGTGCTGCCAGAGCACGTCCAATGATTTCTCACCGGCCTCCTACTGCCACTCCAGTCAAACTCTCAATAAATCCTAGTTCCCAAAAAACGGAGAACAACACCACAACAAATGACCATTCAACAAATTCAACCATCGTGAACAACAAGTGAGTCAATCCATTTGTTCCATTTCATTTACCTGTTGTTCAATTTGTGTGCTAACATGTTCATATAAATACTCTCTTATCCAAGTGAGAGACGGTGGATTTTTTATCAAGTCAAACTCATCAAACATGCAAAAATAAGCGTGCATCATCTTTTGGATAACAATTTCAATGTTGTCATTATTTTCTTCTATAAACTTGTCTATTTTGTCTTGTGATAATGGGTTCAAGTAGTCATCTTTTCTTCCGACTGTTAAATCAATTGTGATGATTGCTCTTATTTTTGATTTAAGCACATTTTTTATGAAACTTGTGTTTTGATCTCTCATCCCTTGCAAATAATTCATTCCCCTCTTTAAATTTTTTTCAAATGAAACATTGAACAAAATCACTAAATGCAATGGATTTAAAAACGTGGTAATAATGCAATACATCTAGACAACGATGCAGAAACACAAGGTCAAAAACAATCAAGAGATAAATGATGCATTGAATAAATTACGCGAATTTATGCTTTATGATACAACTAGTAAACCACAGGAAATACAAGTACCAAAATCAAACGAACCCGCATTTGAACCACCAATGCACCAAGACGTGCTATTTTGGTGTTTCTATGTCATGCAAAATGGTGCGTTCAAATATGAACAAGTTGCAAATCGATACACAACTGAGCGAGACACAAAACGAGACCAAGTGTTGCTTTTAAGAAAACACATAAAAGAGTTGAAACAAGCAACCGGAATCAAAATAACAGCATCCACAATTGAGAATGACATCATGGCCACGCATATAACACCACACGCATTTCAGGTGCTTGTGCATTTGAATTCTCTCAATGCAATCATTGTGAATCCATACAATCATGTGTATGCAGAGTTCATCAGTGATGCTGTTTCAGACAAGCCCATATACATCATAAAACGAAAAGACGAAAAAATAAGACGCGTCTGCATGACCAAAGCAACCGAAGCACAACTGGCGTCCTTGCGCAAAACACATTATCGCATAGACAACTTGCACAAACCAGTCAAATCCATTAGCGCATACACTGTGGCAGACCTAACTGAAATCTGCCATTCTCTAAAAATTCAAATTAAACCCAAAATGAAAAAACAAGAAATATATGACGCAATTTCAAAACAACTTTTTTTGTGAGCCTGAACAAATGTTTGTTTAGACAAATTGACCTAATTGGATGATGCAGACACATATCAGAACTTGTTTTAATGGAAGATGATGTGTGATTTTAAATTAAACCAATCAGAAAAACTTAGCAAATCATTTAAAAATTGAATTTAAATAATATGCTCTTTTAATATACATCATCAGACTCCGCAGATACAATGCAGAAACATCAAAAGCAAGCTCCTCCTCATGAATTATTTGATCGCATGATAGAACAGTATTTAGGCGGGGTGTTGCGAACTGATGGCGGCACACCTGAACTGGAGGTGCGGTTTGGAACCCGCAATTTGAAACACGTTGCATCGACCACCAAAATTGATTTTGACAACGTAATCAAATCATTGCTGTCATCTGGATTTGTCATGGAGAAAACAGACGATTATACACTAAAAATAAATTCCGAGATTCAAGACCCCCACACAGGAAAGAACCAAATGTCCGACATTCGTACTGAAATTCAAGGCATGCACAACATCCAACTGTATTGCAAAACTAATTCGTTAGAAAAAGTCATGCCAGTGTTCGTTCAAAAAACAGGATTCCAAGATGATGACGGAGAAACTATTCCTCCGCTCAACTTTGATGACTTCAATTTCCGTCTTTCTCTCCAAAAAGAAAAACAGTTTGCGGAATCTTCATCAACTGCCAAAACGGTTGTCGGCCCCTGGCGCAGCAGCAAAAAAACATTTCGCTACATCAATCGCAGCACGTTTCGCAATCCTGCACTGCCATTTGTCGTTGACATGAGCATTGTGAAAGAGTCTAGGCGCGATTATTCTGGCAACAGTCGGCACATGATTCCCACGCACACCTTTGCAGAATCCCAGGTTGCCGAATCACAGCCCAAATACGAGATTGAGATTGAAGTTTTGAATGACGCAGTTGGACAAGGAACTGCATTCAGTTCCGCGAAAAAACTGGCAGATGCGCTGCGTTCTGCGATCAAGACCGTAATGTCTGGACTGCAAGGCACCAACTATCCGGTGGGTGCAGCCGAGTTGGGAGACGTTGCGCATGAATACATGCATTTGTTGTATCCTGAAAGAGAACCAAAAGAGAAAGACAAAAATGACCCCCCCACAAAACTGTTGCCCAAGCATTTCATCGGTCCATCATCATACACGCTTCAGGTGCAAAACATTGTCCCCATCAATGAAAACTGCACCATTCCAAATGTGCGAAACAATTACACGGTCACTGACAAGGCCGACGGCATGCGCAAGCTGCTTTACATTTCTCCATCTGGACGCATTTACCTCATTGACACCAATATGAGCATTCAATTCACCGGTGCACAATCCGACAATGACAAGTTGTTCAACACGCTGCTTGATGGAGAACACATATTGCATGACAAAAATGGTCGATTTATCAACCTGTTTGCTGCATTTGACGTGTATTACATTGCTGGAAAGGATGTGCGTGCGCTCCATTTTGTGCCTCCATCCGCAGAAGCACCGGTCAGCAAGTTCCGTTTGCCTCTCTTAGTTGAAGCAATAACCGAACTGAAAGTGCGTTCAGTTGTGCGCGGAGTACCCACATGCCCAATACGCATTGAATACAAGAAATTCAAATACACGGGTGCAGACCAAAGCATATTTCAGTGTTGTGCAACGCTGATGAGCCAGATTGATTCCGCTGCATTTGAGTACAACACCGATGGCATGATTTTTACACCAGCAGATGCGCCGGTCGGTGGTGAAGCTGGGGGTGAGGCGCCTGGTCCAAAAACCAAAACCACGTGGGAACTTTCATTTAAATGGAAGCCGACAGAAGCCAACACAATTGACTTTCTCGCCACCATTGTGAAAGACACAAATGGTCAACCCAAAGTGTCGAGCATTTACACGGATGGCATGAATGCAACAAAATTGGACCAAGTAATTCAATACAAGACTCTCACGCTGCGTGTGGGGTTTGATGAAAAAAAGCATGGCTATTTGAATCCATGCGAAGACGTCATCCAAGGCAAGCTGCCGGCACACAAAAAGCATGGCAGTCGGAATGACAGTGAGGATTCATACAAACCAACACCATTTTACCCCACGAATCCATATGACCCGGATGCACATGTGTGCAATGTCATCCTTCGCGCAGATGCAGCAGGAAACCGCGGCATGTTGCTCACGAGTGAAAATGAAGTGATTGAAGATGGAACAATCATCGAGTGTGCATACAATGTGGGAGCAGCTGACCCGCGCTTTCGCTGGGTTCCACTTCGCGTGCGCACCGACAAAACAGCAGAGTATCGCAGTGGTCAGAAGAATTACGGCAATGCTTACCACGTTGCCAATTCCAACTGGCACACCATTCACAATCCCATCACCAAGAAGATGTTGACAACTGGAAAGGACATCCCAGATGAATTGGCAGACGATGATGTGTATTACAATCGTGTGTCGTCATCAGGCGATTCTACCACGCGCGGACTGCGCGACTTTCATAACCTGTTTGTCAAGCGCGCACTCATTGGCGGTGCAAGCAAGCGCGGCAACACGCTCATTGACTTTGCAGTGGGCAAAGGCGGCGACCTTCCCAAATGGATACATTCCAATCTCTCGTTTGTGTTTGGCATTGACATATCAAAAGACAACATTCAGAACCAATTGGACGGAGCATGTGCGCGCTATTTGGATTATTGCAAGCGCTTCAGCATCATGCCCGCCGCACTCTTTGTGCAGGGCAACAGCGCATTGAATATCAAGAGTGGCGCCGGCATCAGCGGTGAAAAATACAAGCAAATCACACGTGCGGTTTTCGGTGATGGCCCGAAAGACAAGGCACTCCTTGGCGAGGGAGTGTATCGTGAATACGGCAAAGCCGAAAATGGGTTCAACGTGTCGTCATGCCAGTTCGCCATTCATTACATGTTTGAGACTCGCGCAAATGTGTGCAACTTTCTGCGGAATGTGTGCGAGTGCACGGAAGTTGGCGGCTACTTTATCGGCACAACATATGATGGGGCAACCATGTTTGACGCATTGAAACCGTACGAGATGGGGGATGGCATCTCTGTCATGCACAATGGCAAACGGGTGTGGCAAGTGGTCAAAGCATATGCCGCAACCGAGTTTCCGGATGACGAGACGAGCGTGGGATATGCAATTGACGTGTATCAGGAGTCCATTAATAAGACGTTTCGTGAGTATTTGGTCAATTTCAACTACTTGAAACGACTCCTGGCAAACTTTGGGTTCGAAGTTGTAGAGCGGGATGATGCACTGAAGGAGTTGGGACTGCCAGATGGAACCGGCATGTTTGAACAGCTCTATGTGCAGATGATGGAAAGAGTGAAACAGAACCCGGCATCTGCATCTGATTTAGGAGAAGCACCACACATGCGAGACTATGAGCGACGCATTTCCTTTTACAATCGCTAC
>Ga0129333_10003424_pt1 | contig 14853 bp, 20 predicted proteins | sample CPB6_08_DNA_FD_94474 | JGI IMG/M metagenome (GOLD analysis project Ga0129333, IMG submission 94474) | Freshwater to marine salinity gradient microbial communities from Chesapeake Bay, USA - CPBay_Sum_0.6_0.8_DNA | ecosystem: Environmental > Aquatic > Marine > Coastal | place: USA: Chesapeake...
CTGAACACCGAAACCAGCACCAGTTGCCTTGTTATAAACACCAGGAGTACCAGCAACAGCAAAGAAGTCAAGAATACCAGACTTATATGCAGAAGGCATCCAGGCAATCTCAGTGTTACGAACCAAAGCACCAGCAGTTAGAGTTGCTTTGTTATTAAAGGCAGGGAACTGATAGTACAGACGGTCAATAACTACATTATTACCAACTTCGCTTACAGTATTATCTGCTTTATCCAGTTTGAATAAAGAAGAACTGGAACCAAAGGGATCAGTACTAAAGTTAGAAGAACGCAAACGAGTGCGAAGAAGATCCTTACCAGTGAATGAAGTATCCAGATTCAGACGCAAATCGTAGTTAAATGCAGCATGAGTTACATCACACCTTTGGTTTTGTAGTCATCAACGTTACCGATCACGAAATTTGCTTCACCACTAAGTTTGGTAGTGGTAGAGAACTGAGTTGCTTCTAGAGAACCAACTTGTGCTTCCAATTTGTCTACACGACCACGAATAACTGCCAGTTCATTAGCAAATTCTTTTGTGAGACGATTCAGTTCATCAGTAACCTCAGTTACACGATCAAGACATGCATTTAGAAGAGCAGCTGCCTCAAAACGGGTCATTGCCTTACCACCGACATAGGTTCCGTTGGGATAACCAGCGACGCAACCATAACGCTCTACAAGGTTGCTGAGTGCCTGATATGCCCAATCAGAAGGTTGAACATCAGAGAGTTGTGAGACGCTTGTGACCTGCTCAGAAGAGTATTGATTGACTGCTGCCATATTCAGATCTGCGGCATTCGCAGCAACAGGAGCAACCATTCCCAGAGCAACAGGTGCAAGCATCAGTTGTTTGAGTTTCATAAATTTTATTTCTTACATAGAATATGAAAAAAACCTTAAGTTTCCTCAAGGTTTATGTATCATATACTTCTTTTAACAATTTGTCAACCCTTAAGATTGTTCTTCTTGCTGGGGTTGACTTACACGAGTCAAATAAGGATCATATTCCATTAATTCATTAATAACAATATTTGCTCCATTTTGCTGCCAGAAATTGAGAAGTCCATCATGACTTTGTCGGTGAAAAATATCAATGTGCTCTGGATGGATTGCAGATCCCATTTCCAGATTATACAAGAAAAGGGGAATGCAGTAAGTTTTTCCAGACTCAAAAATAAGATCTTCTGATACTGGACGAGGTTTTACTCCATTATCAAGACGATATTTTCCATCACCTTTTACATGGTTTTTAAGAATTTTTTTAGCATGATGTCGTGTGATCAAGTAAATTGCAGCAGAAAAATCATTAATAAAACGAGAATGTAATCTCACATGAATATTTCCTGTACAGATTGTGGTCAACTGCACACAATCCCAATCATAAGGAAGAAGGGAAAAGAACTCTCTCCAGGTAAAATTCCAATTTTTTGCAATTTCAAAATTCACATCATCTTCAACAATCAAAGCATATTCATCATCAGTATTTTCATAAAAATATTGAATTGCCTTTAGATGACTCAAAACACACCCAACTTCATTTTGGGTCATGTTGTCAGGAATTCTACCTTTAAGATATGAAGAAACATCATCTACCCTTCCGTCATATCCTTCAATACGAGTATGATCTCTAATTTCCCAATGATCAAATTGGGATTCCATGTACTCTCTACGATGAGTATCAGAGGCAAGATTTAACCAAAAAATCTTGGGCAAATTTTCTAATTTGTATAGAGATTTGTTTTTATCCATTGTTGATAATGCTTCCACTGTCTGCGTAGTCATAAATTGGGTTGTCATTTTCGTCGTATCCTTGTCCGATGAAATCATATTTTATTTGCTCTCTAGATTCTCTCATCCACTCAACTTCTTTAAATCCGTGAATAAGACAATCGTTTTGAGCAGTTGGCCAAATTTCTTGCGCTAAAAATATTTGATCAATTGTATAGAAATGATTTTTACTATACTCAATCATTTTATCCAATAAAGGTTCTTCTAAAGTTCCTTTCATTCCCCACATTCCTGCAAGAATTGGCCAATCATAATGCCTTTCATGATCTCTAATTATAGAAAATTTCTTATCACTTGTCAACCATTCATTAATTACTCTTACTTCTCTCTCAGAAATTCTGGAATCAGAATCTCTAGAGATAGTAATATTATTTTGACTTTCAAACATTGAATAAAAACGCCAAAATGCACCAAATACTCCAGGATCATTTACTTCGGCAACTTCAACGTTTGACATACCATAAAGTTGATCAAGATATTTTGATGGTACAGTATGATCAACAAAGATTCTGCATTTCCAGTCAGGTAAAAGTTTTTGTGCAATTTCTGCATTTTTAATCGCACCAATACAATATCTTGGAGAATCTCCCCAAACACTAATAGAAACAATTTTATTCATATTGGATTTTTCCTATATTCTTCGTAAATTTCTGTTGCTGAATATGGAATGATGTCTTTCCTTTCAATGGGAGCGTATTTGCATACAATCTCATGATATTTTTCAAAACACTTTTCTGGAGTATGGTTTTCGTAATAATCATCAAATGATCTTTGGGCAATTTCTTTATAACGATCATTTTGCAATTGCTCAATGATTCTTTCCTCTAGATCAGAATGATCATCATTAATTCTAATATATTCATCATAGGGCATGTGTCCTTCTTTTGTACTATTAAGTTTTAACTGTGGTTGAATAGTACAAACTTTAGCACTTGCAAGTTCCCAGATTCTCCAACTATCATATGAGTTACCAGGATAATTTAATCCAATTTTAGTTTTATTGACTACATAAAGATATTCAGTAGGAGTACGTGCTGGTTGATATCTAATAAACCACCGTAAATGAGATAGTTTACCCTCAGAAAGATTTACAATTTTTTTAATAAAAGATTCTCTTCGAGGATTACTGGGAGTTCCAAGAAAAATTACATCATATTGCTTTTCAGATGACTGCAATTTTTCATCATAAACTGATGGAATAGCAAAATGATTTGGATATATTGGGCAATCATATGGGTTATGAGTATTATCAGTCAATTCTCTCTGCATAATCAAATGTGGAGATACTGAATAATACCTTTGAACTTGTTCATTATCAGTATCATCATGCTGGATGATAAAAGAATTCTTACAATATTTTTCTAAAATACTATTAATAATTGGAACAGTCCAGTCTATACTCAAATATAAAACTACAACCTTATATTCATTTTCTACAACAAAATTTAGGATATTCTTTTCATCAACATAGTCGCAAGAATACCCACATTTTTCAAAGCATTTAAAAATATATGTTGAGTTTGGAACCCAAGAGTGGTTAAAAAATAAAAAGTCTTTAATCATTTTAAAATAGTATAACCTATAGAATTATCAGTTGTAGTTTCAACTGGAGTATCATAATCTTCCATATAAAATTTTATCATTTCTATTGCATGAGATATATCAATGTTATGTTTAACATACATATTTTCAATATGATCAAACAAATGGCAATATTTTTTCATTTGCTCTGGTTTTCCATAAGAAAAATGATCTGAATAATTCCATCCCCCAATATCTCTTGGTATTACAAATTCATCGGAAGATACCTCAATATCATAAAGAGCAACATCAAATCTCAATCTCATTATTATATCATAATCATTTGGATTATCAACCATTTTGTATGCTTCTTTTACAACATACCATTGATCTCTCAGTCTTTCTACCCAATATGAACCATGTTCAATTGCTCTTTTATTAACTTTAAAAACATCATTTTCTCTATCTAAAAATGTTATTGGTTCATAACGCTTAGAAAGATGATCAACGTGACTTAAAAATTTAGATCTTTTTACATAAGTTCCATATGTACTTAAAACATCTTTAATATCAACTGGAACATATCTTTGACCACTAACAAGTTGAGTTAAATCCCAACTACAAATATAAATGTCCACATCATGCTTATCCAAAATATTCTTTTTTAAAAAAGGATAAGTTTCTTTAAAAGTACGAGAAAATCCTGTTAATAGTAATGCTATTTTCATAACTGATCATAAAGTTGCTTATATGTTTCTTCATTCAAATAACAAGGGCAATATTCTGGTTGAAATTCCCAATTCATATTGACAGCATTCATTGTAGACTTTGTATCAAGAACAATGAAATTATTTGCAATTGCTTCCCATGCTAATTCGTTGACGTTTGAAGAATCATAGATATCAATCATGTCTCCAAACTTATTCTTAAGCACAGACAAAAACCAAAGAGTCTCAGTACAATTTAGATTAGTTAATTTAGAGGTATCTAAAGAATCAACATATTCTAAAACATTAGACCATTTCTCTACATCAGATCTATGCCCAACTTGAACCCAATCACAAATTCTGAAACAATTTGGATACTCATCAGAATCAGGTCTAATTGTCATCATATTAGATACAATTAGTTTTTTATCAAAAACTTTCAAATCATCTGTAGAATTTGGAAAAGAATCAATGTATTGAAAAAGATCTTTATTATGGATCATATCAGATCGTGTAACCATAACAAGATCACCTGTACTTGCTTCTAATCCCTTTTTGTAAGAAAGTGCTTGACGTTTCCAATGTTGAATTGGTCCTGGTCCAGGATCTTCAGTGAATACTACCTTATCAAAAGAATGATTAGAATTTAAATATTGCTCATGTCCTTTCCAAGTTGATAAGACAAGTTCTCCAGAAAACCAAGAGCGAATAGAATCTACAACTCTATTTAAAAAATTTTCTGGATGCTTATCATATAAGATTGATCCTCTAATAATTACACTCTTCTTCATTTGATTTTTCCAACATAATCACTACAGATACCAAAGCAACTTAGTGCTCGTAAGTCCTCAAATTTAGTTTCATTATTCCATTCTGGCATAACAACTATAGATTTTGGAGTATACGTTTTTCCAGGAAAAGTCCAAATATAACCTTTGCTGGTTAAAGTATAATCATCTTCTTGATGCCAAAAATAATTGTATCCTCCAGTATTATGAACAAAATGAAACAAAGCATCAATATTTTTACAATGAATCCACAGATGATCCATTCTTTGCGCTAACCAATATGGAGTAACATCATATTGCCCCTCATCATGACCCAAAGAAAAATCACTTTGAAATACATTGTAACGCACGTCAATTTCAACATCATATCCTTTAGAAATTGCTTCGTCAATATAATCTGGATTATTTTCTTTTAATGGATTTGATCCGTCAATATTTCCGCGATGAGCAATTAATTTCAAAGTAGATCCTCCCTAATATAAACGGAATTTCCTTCACAATCACTGCCATTATACTCAAATGCATCTGTTATTTCAACAAAATGAGCTTCTTTCTTAAGGAAATAATCAATTTCATTTTTAAGTGCTTGCCCTTCATAATATGGTTTAAGACCAACTTCTGTGAAAATACATTTCACATTTTTAAGAGTTTCTTTTGATCCTTCAAAAACATCTAACTCTGCACCTTGAACATCAATCCAAATAATATCAACATTTCCAATATCATTTTCATTTCTCCACAGGTCAAGAGTTGTTGCATCTACAACAATTTCATCTTGAACCCATTCTTTATTAAAATATTCTTTTGTATATCCTTGCATAAATTTGAATTTTGAAGACGCTCCAGGATTGTCATTTGTTACAGGATAAAACTTCATTTTACCTGGTTCAAAATTTAAAGCAGTGTTATAGATTTTTAAATTTTTCTTAAAGTATCCAGACAAACGACTGTGAATATCTACACAGTTTTGGTAGTTGGCAGGATTTGCCTCAAATGCATACACATTTGCATCAGGAAAAAGTTCTAAAAATTCAATACTTTGCCCAAGATGCCAAGTTCCAATGTCACAGATAGTTTGAATTGATTCAAGATCAATATAATCTACAACGTATTTTAGTCTTTCTGCAACAATAGTATGAGTATTTAAAATAAGATCTTTAATCATTTTTCTCTATGAACAATAATTTTATCATTTGTAGTTCCAGGGAGTTTTACGCAAACAATTTCACAGTCTTCTAAAAACTCTGGATTTGCAATCTCAAACGGATTCAATACAAAAATATCTCCTTCCGTTAAAGTTTTACCCTGAAGAATCATTTTTCCACGCACTAGAAGATTTACTTCAGTAACATGTTCATGATAGTGAAGATCCCAAATTTCACCTTTTGGATGCTTTTTATAGGATACCTCTACGTCTTTAGTTGTAAATGCTGTTGGAGAAAAATTACCAACAAACCATCCACCAATCATTTCCTCCAGTCTATATAGGTTCATAAATCATATTCCTCCCAATCAATACTTTCAAATCCAGCATCGGTAATTAGATTAATAGATACTGCACGATTTTTATCAGAATCTCTAAGTTTATCATTAATTAAAACTCTTACTCCACTAGTAACACCCATAATTAAATGATCCCAACATAGTCCCAACTCCTTTAAATGCGCCTCAGTCATTTCTCTGGCAGATTCTTTTCTTGCAGTAGTTAAAATTATTCTATAACCTTTTGAATCCCATTCATTAAATTTTGCATTAACTCCAGGCAAAATCTCTGGATCACTTACATGCAAATCACTAAATCTATGGCAATGTTTTAATACTGTACCATCTAGATCACAAAAAATTGTTTTTGGTTTTTCAGTGTAAAATTCTTTCAACTTTCCCATATAAATGGAAACATCTTCTGGAGTACCAAGAGGAATGTAAGAATTCTTAGGAATAAAAAATGGGAGAATACATCTACCATCTTTGATCAAATAATTGTAAGTTTCTGAAATATAACACTCAGGAAGACCACTAACTCTGAAATGACTTAGAAGATTTTCAGAAGAGGCAACAAAATCTTCTCCATGCTTCCAATAATGAATACCAACTAAAGCATTATCACTGATTGGATTTTTTTCTACAATATTACTAACTACGCCATCAATAACTTCAGCAAAACTATTCTTAGGATCCTTAGACTTGAAAAGAACAACCGCACCGTCAACATAAGAAGGAGATACAGATTCCATAAAAGAATTCGCATCCCAATTCATTAGTTGATCGCAATTAGTAATAATCAATTCATCATCATTATCAATCAAATGTTTAGCATAAAGACAGGTCTCACTACATCCACTCGTAACCTTATCAATTTGTATTTCTACAGAGGATGGATCTAATTTTTTGAGGATGGCACTCAATTTTTCATTATACTCAGATTCATCATATTTTCTGGTAATAAAAATATATCTACCAGAGATTCCAAGAGATTCTACTGAGTGCTCAATTAATGTCTTTCCATTAACTTCAATTAAAGGTTTTGGCGTTTTGATTCCATTTTTAGAGAATCTACTACCAAGACCTGCCATAGGGATGATTATATTCATAGTTGATAGTGCTCCAAGAAGTAATTTAGATCCTCGGGAGTTCCGATACCCCACATCTTTTTAATATCTTTGATTCTAATCTTTTTACCGTCTTCAATTGCTTCATTGTAAACAGGACAAACATAGAACTCATTGTTAGTTCTAATGTTCTTCTCAATCATTTGCTCTGCATACTTGACGTAATCAGATCCTTTCTTCCAGAAATAGATTCCTACAGTTGCATTATCACTAATTGGTTTCTTCTCAGCAACCTCAGAAACAAATCCATCTTCACGAATTCTAGCATAAGACCACTTTGGATGAGTTGACTTGAATGTAAGAATCCCACCATCTACTCCATCAGCATTGAAAGCATAGAGACATTCATTGCTATTCCACTCTACAAACTGATCAGAATTTGCCATTAGAAGTGGTTGATCATTATCAATAAACTCTTTAGCAAGAAGAGTTGTGCAGGCAGCACCCTCAGTTATCCCATCAACTTGAACAATATTACAATTTGGAGCAATTAAATTAAGTAGGTACTGAAGACTATATCTTTCGTAATGATCTTTCTGAACAATGAAAGTATAGTTTGCTTCAATGTTTAGATTCTCTACAACAACCTGAATCATTGGTTTTCCATTAACCTCAATTAAAGGTTTAGGGAAAGTATATCCAGCATTTGCAAACCTACTACCTGCTCCTGCCATAGGAATAAGAACATTCATCTTATCAGACTTCCAAGGAACAATAGTAAGTTTTTTACTAGAAAAAGTATCAAAAACTTTATTGATTTTTTCTTGAGTTAAATCATGTCTATTTTCAATCGCAATAAGAGTTGCTGCACTATCCAAGGCACCCTGTCTACCAATATGACTGTCCTCAAAAATAATAGTATCTTTAGGAAGTGCATTACAAGCAGTCATACATTTCCAATACATTTCGGGAAATGGTTTATTACGTGTTACGTCTTCATTACTAACGTAATAATCAATAAACTCTAAGATACCAAGTTTAAGTAATACCAGTTTAACAGTATTACGAATACTATTACTTGCTACAGCAACCTGATAGTCTTTTTGCTTTAATTGCTGAAAATAATGCATTAACTCATAATCATGGTCCAATTTTGAAAAGATTTCAAATGTTGCTTTTTGTTTATCTTCCCAAATTTGTTGATGCTTATCTACTGGAAGATCTTTCTTTTCAGTAAGCATTGCCAACTTTCTTGAAGTAGGAAGACCATCATATAGACTCAGATGTTCTTCTCTACTAATGACATATTTCGAACCTACCTTTTCTAAGGCAATATTAAGCGCATCATAATGCATGTCCCTACTATCAATAAGAACGCCATCCAGATCAAAAATTACCAGATTATTCATATTTCCCCTCGTATAATTTTTTCATTTCGTCAGAAGTTTTAATATAATGATATGAAATCATTTTATCAATCTGAGTTTTGGTATGACTATAAAATTCTGGGTTCTGTGAGTTGAAAAGAGGACTATCAACTTGTTCAACTCTATTAAAATGAAAATTCAATCCAGCAGAAACATCTCCACAAACTGTTTGGTAATTTTTAAATTCTTCAATATCTTTAATAGTATCAGTACTTACCAGAAATCCTGCACCCCCAGAAGGAAACTTTGAGTCTAAGGGTATGATATTATTCACATACATTGGGTTTTCAGAATCTTTTTGAGAATTGAAAATAGATCCATAGACTTTAGTTTTATCAATATTTTGAATAAAAATATCCAGATTTTCTACATTTACAAAGGTATCATCATCCACAAAAAATACCCAATCATAAACATCTAACAGATTTTTATCTTCACCGTCTGTTAGGTTTTTTAAATGATTGAGAACGTTTATTTGTTTTTCTTCACCACTAGCATAATCATCCCGATTTGACACTTTGATAACATTCATCTCAGGATCATCATGATCTGAGTAAAAAACAGTATCAACATCGTCTGCCCAGGTTTGCCAAATGATTTTAATTCTGTCAGTATGTTTTTTGGTAGTATTGACAAAACATATTACTTTTTTCATGCAATGCTCCGAAACTTATTAAATGCAGATTCAATTACTACATGCATATCCATATACTTATACTCAGAGAGTCTACCACCAAAAATAAAATTGGTCAATAATTTAGACTTTTCTTTATATTGTTTATAAATCTCTTGATTTCTATTATCATTAATTGGATAATATGGAATCAGTCCTTTTTTATAATCTTGAGGATATTCTTTAGTTATAACAGTTTTATTCGTGTCTAATTTTTCAAAATGTTTATGCTCAAGAATTCTTGTATACTTAAAGTAAGAATCGCAATAGTTTTTAACCGCAACCCCTTGAAAATTTTCTTGATCCAATATTTGATGATCAAATCTCAATGATCTATATTTCAATTCTCCAAATTCATAATCAAAAAACTCATCAATACATCCAGTATAAACAATATTTTTTGCACAAGAATTGAAGTATTCTCTATTGTTGAGATAGTCTGTATCCAACTTTACCTCAATACCCTCTAACATTTTTTGCATCATTAGAGTATATCCGCCAATTGGGATTCCTTGGTACATATCATTGAAATAATTATTATCAAAAGTAAACCGTAAAGGAAGTCTTTTGATAATAAAGGTAGGAAGTTCTGTTGCTGGTCTTCCCCATTGTTTTTCAGTATACTCTTTAATCAAAGTTTCATAGATGTCTTTACCAACTAATGACAATGCCTGTTCTTCAAGATTAGTTGGAGTACCATGAAATTTTTGACTTTCAATTATGAGTTTTGCATGTTCAGGAACTCTTGTTCCCCACAACTCATAAAAAGTATTCATGTTAAAAGGCAAAGAATATAATTTACCCTTTGAAACTGCTTTTGGGGAATTAATATAATTATTGAAATTGGCAAAACGATTTACAAATTTCCACACAACAGGATTACTTGTATGGAAAATGTGAGCACCATACATGTGGACATTAATACCTTCTGTCTTTTCTGTGTAACAATTTCCACCAATATGAGAACGCTTGTCAATAATTAAACAAGACTTACCAGCATCTGTGGCAAGTCTAGCAAAGGTTATTCCAAATAGTCCACAACCAACAATCAAATAATCGTACTTCATCAATCACCTTTTTCTAAACGATAACTATCCTCATCAAAATGTTGTGTCGAAAATTCAAATAATTCAGTATCCTCTAAAGCAATCATTTGATGCCTTAATCCACGGTAAATATGAAATTTATCTCCTGGACCAAGAATAACTTCTAGCGCATGAGCAAGTTCATCTTCTTCGCTATATTTTAATTTTATTTTTCCAGATTGAATATAAAAAGTTTCATCCTTGAGTCTATGATAATGCCAAGAACACTTTTTATCTTTTACAAAGTATAAAAGTTTTCCGCAATACTCATTAGTATTGACTATCCACTTTTCAAATCCCCATCCTTTAGGAACAAATTTAATTGAAGAAGTCATTTGCATTAATTCCTTTATCATCTATGTAGATATCGCCAGAAGGTTTTCCAAGAATAAGTTCATGGTACTTGCATCCCCAAAGTTGTAATTGCATTTTGGTCAATGAATAAAACTTTTCCTTTGCTTTCTCAGAATCATCATTATACCTTCCCATACCTCTGGCAGTAAAGTATTTAATAGTATGCCCTTCATCGTACAACTGATTTATTTTATCAATTCTATCTAAAAAAGGAACACTTCCTTCATATTTACAACTAGAACATTCGCCATTTTCACATATAGTTCCATCAATATCAATTACATATTGCATTGACATCCTCCTTAGTTAAAACATAAGTTCCTTGATGAGACACTGCTATTGCAGATGCTTTATTTGCTAAAGGAATAGAATCTTGAATTTTTTTAGTTTTTAAATAACCAAATACCAATGCGGCAAGAAAAGTATCACCAGCACCAACAACATCATAAACATTTACCTGTTGTGCTGGATATAATACATCATCATATTCAGCACCTTTACCTCCACGAGTAATAATAAGGTTATCATACTCTGTTTTATCTTTCAACTTTTCATATTCATGCTCATTAATTTTAATGTAGCAGTTATATTTTGGAAGAAATTGTTTTTTACTATCAATAAACACAGGACATTTTGCCCAATAAACAATATCAAATAAAAGTTGAGAAGTTATAAATCCTTTATTATAATCAGATATTACTACTGCATCATATGAATCTCCAGGAAGTTCATAATTCATTGGATTTACTTTTGTCTCATTATCAACTCTAAGAATTTGTTGATTGGATCTTTCATCAATATATCTTGTTTTAATTATCTTTTCTTCATTTGTTAGCATGTAAACTTCTATCCCAAAAGCACGGAGGTTTTCTCTAACATTCCATGCCATTCCCTGCTTTATAACAGTTTTCTTATAATTTAAAATTGGAACAGGTGCCTCTGGATTCAATCTATCACAACTGCCATAAACAAATATATCTTGACAACTATCTCCTATCAATAATACTTTGAATGATTTTTGTTGTTGAGTATCCATTTATTCTCTCAAAAAATATTAACTTTGAAGCATATTGTGATCCTATCACAGGTTTACCTTTCCAGTCAGATCCTACAACCATTATATCAGGTTTTAAAGATTTTATTAAATCTTCCAATTCTCCATCAGAACCAAAATAAAATACATCATCTACAGGTTTTAGATTTTTCAACATAAATATTCTTTCTTCAAGAATATTTACTGGTCTAGTATTTCCCTTCTTTTCTTTAATGCGATCATCATTATCTATACCAACAATCAAACTATCTCCAAGAGATTTTGCATAATTTAATAATTCAATATGACCTCTATGAAGAACATCGAAAGTTCCATTCACAAAAACTAATAACTTATTATTTTCCATTTATCGGAAACCTTAAACTCAGAATCATCAGTTCTTCTAATATCATGATAATAAAGTTTTTCAGTAGTATCATTTAAACTGTCAATTAGATGAAATACTGAACTATTGATACAGTGAATTTCTTTTGCATTTTTGATAAGATCAATGAATGAAAATAAATTATCAGATAATCCTCTTTCAATCTTTACAATTTTTAAATTAGTTTCAATATTCAAATTGTATGAAGTAATGCTAGACTCATCGTGAACAAGTATATAATCTTCTAAAGGAACTGATATCAATACATCTGGATTTTTCTTTGGAAGAGAAAACGAATTATATCTTTCAGAAAAATCTATTTTAAGTTGATTATAAAAAGATCTATCCCAATTTTTAACATCACAATTTTGAAAACCAACCATCAAAATCATTAAATTCATCAGTGAAGCAAATCCTGATATTTCGCAAAACTCATCATTGTGAATTTTAAAAATATTAATTTTTGGACTTTCAGAATAAAGATATTTTACGGTAGGATAATTTGAAACCTTGCAGGGAAGATATATTGAATCAAAATCTTTAGAAACTTGGTGAACAAGTCCATTACAAACAAAATGATCACCAAGTCCTAGTGATGATATAAAACTACACTGTTCATTGAAAATATTTTACTAGATTTTCTCTCTGATTTTTAATATGAGAAACCGCTTCTTTTAGATCTTCATCCAATGAATTCCAAAGATCTAACATTTCTTGTGATGCTTTTTCTTTGTTGTAATTAGTTCCCATAGGATGATCAATAGTATGGTTATAATCTCTAATTACTGGACGACTATTAACAAAAGAAATTGCTGCAAGAACAAGATCCCATCCCCAACCCATTTTGTTATTAGAAAAATCTACCTTTCTATCAAGCATCTCTTGGATAATTTCTTTTCTGATAAACCATACAGTTTCATCGGTACATGCAACCATCTTAATGTTGGGATGATCAGATTCTAGACTTTCAATATCAGTGTTTTCTGCAGAATACCAAGTATAATCAATGTTTGGTGCATAAATTCCTGCATTGTAATATTCAAGATATTGTTTGGCATCTTCAATCAACTTTTCCCATTTATCATAAGAAACGTCACCTTGGATATGAAGAAGAACATCACCATCAAATAATTCTAGTGCTTTTCTAAATTGATCACTAAAGTAAGATTCGTCTCCAATATCTACCCAACCGTCTCTTGTATTATTATCATCACTATTAATGACAATAACCTTATCAAAGATTGGAGTCAAAGCATCTTGAATCGCACAACTTTTTTCAAATTGACGGTTCCAGTTAAAAATAAAAGGTTGAATGTTCATGAATTTTTCTCCGCAATTTGTTGTTTAATCCAAGCGTATGTTTTTGAAATACCTTCTTCAAGAGTTTGGGAGTAATCCCATCCTAGTTTTTCTCTAATAAGAGTGTTATTAGAATTTCTTCCACGAACCCCTAAAGGAGCATCTAATCTGTGTCTTTTTTGTACAACTTTTCCAGAAACTTTTGCTGCAGTATCTACAAGTTGATTGATAGTTACCATTTCTTCTGAACCAATATTCACAGGTCCCATGAAGTCAGATTCCATCATTCTACGAGTTGCTTCAATGCACTCATCAATATAAAGGAATGAACGAGTTTGAAGTCCATCTCCCCAAACTTCAATGGCACCACCATCATCAGGAAGATATGCTACTTTACGGCATATTGCTGCAGGTGCCTTTTCTCTCCCACCTTCCCAGGTTCCTTCGGGACCGAAAATATTGTGGTAACGAGCAACCCTAACTGGAATACCATAATTGCGATGATAGGCAAAATACAGTCTCTCTGAAAAAAGTTTTTCCCATCCATATTCACTATCTGGAGCAGCAGGGTATGCAGAGTCTTCACTGCAATCTGGATTATCTGGATCTAACTGATTGTATTCTGGATACATACATGCAGATCCAGAGTAGAAAATCTTAGTTTTATTATTTGCTTTAGCATCATTTAGTTGCCGCTGTGCCTCAAGAACATTAAGGTTAATTTGTGACGAGTTATGCATGATATCTGCATCATTTTCGCCAGTAAAGACGAAACCTGCTCCACCCATATCAGCAGCAAACTGATAGATTTCATCAAAGGTATCAATATACTGATATGGTACAGAATTATAGAAATTTCTATATGGTCCCTTATATTGTAAAACTCTTTCAACAAAATGAAAATCTCTTAGATCGCCAATAACAAATTCATGTGCCTGACTTTCTACAAATTCTGGAAGTTTAAGATCTACGCCACGAACCCAGTATCCTTCTGTACGAAGTCTTTTTACCATATGACTTCCAATAAACCCACCAGCACCAAGAACAAGTGCTGTTTTCTTATAATCACCCATAGATTAATTTAAACTCTTTTTATATATGATACAAAAAAAGGAGGTTGTTGTCAACCTCCCATGTAACTCAGGCTCGCCACCAATTCTTTAACTGGAAATTGGAAACCAGGCGGAGAAAGAATTCCCCATCCGCACCACTTGCTTTTTTATGGAGAAAGCAAGAAAC
>Ga0129333_10003426_pt1 | contig 14850 bp, 12 predicted proteins | sample CPB6_08_DNA_FD_94474 | JGI IMG/M metagenome (GOLD analysis project Ga0129333, IMG submission 94474) | Freshwater to marine salinity gradient microbial communities from Chesapeake Bay, USA - CPBay_Sum_0.6_0.8_DNA | ecosystem: Environmental > Aquatic > Marine > Coastal | place: USA: Chesapeake...
TCAGAATCTTCTTCCAGACTTTACTTATATCCACTTGCGCAACGAACTTTTTGCTGGCTTCTAATTCGGCATATTTCGCATCGAAAGCATCACCATATAGGTCGATGAGCTCCTTGTTGTCATTGGGGTCAAACAGGGACCATAGGACAGGGTGGTCAGGATTTTTACTCGCTTCCTCTACGCGCCTCATGAATAAATCAGGTATCATTAGAGCAAGGAACAGGTCCCGCGTTCGCATATCCTCAGCCCCATTATTTTTGCGAAGCTCCAAGAAATCCATTATGTCAGGGTGGTGCGGTTCCAAATAGACGGCGATGGACCCATTGCGCTTCCCTGAATTATGGACGAGCCCCAAATCATCGACGACATACGTATGATTATCTTCCACGGTCAGGTCATAAACTTGACCTTCATACGCAATTTTTTCAATATGGTCAATAGGATACCACGAATATTCGGTTGCATTAGGATAACAAACTAAGTCCCCGACAATCAGCTCCGATACTGAAAAAAAGCGATATATGGAACCGCGTTTTATATAAACTTGATGCTCCCCCGTTGCGCGAACGTGTTTCTTTTTAAGTGAGTTCGATATATTATATATTTCTTTATTGATTGTATTTTTAATAACATTCAATACTCTTTTATAAGTTCCGTCATTCGTCATTACTAAATCCCCGATTTCAATATGACAAATCGGTTTCGTTTTTCCATCAAACACCAGAATGTTTGTCTCCGGCGCAAAACACTGATTTATGTATTTGGCCGTCTCGTTATAGACCCGCAACATTGGTATAATCCCATTACTATAACCATTCGAGCTATGAATCCGTGCATTCTTCCCGCGAATATTGTTCATATGAACACCCAACCCTCCGGCCCACTTACTTATTTGCGCGCAATCACTGATATTCTTGTAAATTCCTGCCACACTATCATCAGTCCCGAGCAAGAAGCAACTCAAAAGCTGGGGGTTATTCGTCCCACTATGGAAAAGGGTCGGCGTCGCGTGAATGAAGTTCTTATGACTGAGATAAAGATAGCTCTTTAATGCGGTTGCGACGCTGTTCAGATGGAGGCCTAAGCTAACTCGCATAAATAAATACTGGGGGCGTTCCACAATAACCCGATTAACCCGCTGTAAATAACTCTTTTGGAGCGTCTTGAACCCGAAATAGTCAATCAGATAATCATTATCGTGTTTTATTGATGAATTGAGGAGCGCCTCATTGCTTAAAACCACATCATATAACGATTTGCTAACTAAATCATTTGAATAGAGTATTCTGATTGATTCGGAAAATGTATCCGGCGTGGTTTTGTGATTATTGCTTATTATAATGCGGGTGGCGAGTGTCTCATAATCGGGGTGCTCAGTTAAATGGCTCGTGCAAATTTCGGCAGTTAGCTCATCCAGCTCCTCAGTTGAAACACCATCGTAAATGCGAGAACATACTTTTTGCGCGATTAGATTGGAGCTCACATTGAGGCCGTGGCTATTGTTTTTTATACGGCGCTGGACTTTCTCGAAATGGACTTCCTCACGGTTTCCATCCCTCTTAACTACATAAATTTCGGACATGATTATTATAATATTTTTTGGTTGGTATTTTACCGAACACGAACTGTGTCTCTTACCGTGATTCTGCGAGACTTTCAAAAAAAGACGGTTTCTGTAATTCAATACCAAAAATCAAATCATCAAATACCGGAGGCATTGGATACGGATTCTCCTCAAATTCAACAAGTTTCTTTTTTGAAAGCTCAACAATCTCTTTCAGAACGGCAAGTGGTTCCGGAAGAGTCATAAGACATACAAACTTTTCATAAACTGTGTCGATAACTGTTGGAACTGTCTTCTCTCCATGATAAACAGCAACCAATCCAATTAAAATAATCAGATTCTTACACGAATGAATAAGAATATTGAAAAATGGGACGACATAACCATCGTATTTTTTGTTTTTGTAATCCTGAACGTATTGTGTAAAAGCAATATTTACTTGTAAGGCAAATTTATCTTCTCCTTTTGAACTCCAACATATCGAACGGAATCGGGCCCACTCATCTTTCAAAGTATGTAGGATTTGCGGGGATAATTCGTCGATTCTTGGAAGAACACATTGCGTCCAAAATTCAAAAAATTGCGATGGAGCAAGATTCTCTCCTGTTTCAATCTGTTTATTGTATTTTTCAATAATTACATTCATTGACCAACTACAGAGAGGCCCAATCATATCATCCGGATTGGATATTTTCAAAATATGTCCAATCTCAGATGAAGTAATCGGGTATTCAGTCAAAATTGTAATGAGTTGTTTCCTAAAATATTCAGTGCAATTATTTTTGAAGTCTCTCAATTCGGCGCGACCATTTTCAATGACCTTTTTGTTCATTTCCTTCAAAAGATTAATCTTATCTTGAAGTTTGGCCTTATCTTTCTCAAAAATTTCGCGCTGTTCTTTCATGAACCTGTCGTGGTCTTCGAGTGTAAAGGAGATTTCATCGGGCTTCGATTCCGTTTTGGTAAGCCTCTTCTCCAATTGGGAAATCTTTTGTTTGAGGTCTGATGAGTTATCCTTCAATAGCGTCTGTAATCGGGCGACTTCTTCCTTCAATCCGGCATTTTCAAGCATCAATTTCGCAAATGAATCGTCGGTCTGGGTTGTTTTTGCGGAAATTGAAACCGGTTGCGTTTGCGTGGCCAATTCGCTGGAATCAGTTGATTGTGTCTGCGTTTGCGTGGCAGCTTCTTTTTCACAAGACTTCTTCATTTGTCTTTGAGTCCAAACGTTTTCGGGTTTTTGTTGGGCCGGAGCCGGCGCCGGTGCTTGAACGCTCATCATTGAAAGTGCAGTCGCTATTTGTGAGCAAGAATCTCCCAAGAAGGCCCTGTATTCTTCGAGTTTTGCTCGAATAGAAGATGAGACCGCTTTGGATGATTTGCTAATAAAACAGACGCGGCTTTTGTGAGCTTCGAGCTCAAATCCAACGACAGGAATGACCATGTGTTGAATAAGAGTTGGCTCATTGAAGAACTTTCGAATCAGGTCAATATGCTTGTGATATTTGATGAGCTTCGGGATTTGCGCTCGAAGATGGAACAGAATTGAGTAAAAGAATGATGTTATGAAGTCAATATTTTGACACAATTGATGTCCTGATATCTCATAGCAAATCATAATCAATATAATATTGAAAGGTTCTCCTTTCAATTGTTCGTTTTTTATTTCATAAAAGACGCGCTTCGTATCAGTTCCAAATGAGATGATGAAACTGCTTGTATGAACCTGTAATGTCGGTTCATTTGGGAGCGTATTATGAAGACGAAAACCATTAATTGTTTGTGGCGAACGAGTTGTCATTTTATTGATTTAATGTGTGTAAAATAACTTATAAAAATGTTTCAATTTTTATTTTTGAATTGGAAATTCACCAATACATGGATGACTGTCTTCGTCTCTCATCATAACGTTTTTCCTGTGCTTCTTTTTTCTCTTTTCTTCGAGCTTCAAGTTGTGCTTTTGCGACAATTTCAGGACAGCAACAGAATCCCAATGTGGGGACGCGTTCTTGAAACTGGTCTTGTCCGAGGCGCAATTCATCCATGTATTCGGTATATTCAGCACCAGTCAAACTCCGCAAGTCAAGAGTAGATAAAAAATCTGGATTTGCCCTAAATGGATTGTCTTGAATGAATTTCCATAATTTCTGAATCAATTCAAAAAATAGTTGAAACAGTTGTGGGCCAATCGCTTCTTGATGACTTAATAATTTCTGTTCAAATTCTTTCATAAATACAGATCCTTCAAGAATATTACATAGATGACTAAAAAGTTCATTGTATATATCGGGATTCAATGAACCATTCTTGAATGAGTCATTCAATGCCCGAAACATTTCAGTGAGTTGCATCATCTTATACTTTTCACAAAAATCACATGGAGTTCCACAATCTATGACCGAACAAGGAATTGGACGAGTTGGATTTCTTTGAGCAAACTTCTCCCAACATTTACAATAAATTCCGCGTTGTGCGACATGTTTAACTAAATCCTCAAAAGAACGAAGATTATCCTTACGAAAAATTTCACAGTTATCACATCGTTCTAATTGAATGTGTTCTGCTATCATTGGAAACGACTGTAGTTCCCAAACCAATAGACGGTGTGTCATATAAGTAAGCGAAATGTCAGAATATTTTTTCCGATTGCTTAAAGAAAGATGAACTCTGATAGTTAAGTGTTCAGTTGTTATCACCATTGTTTTAGGCAATAATTTCTTATGAATACGATGATGGTTATACAATCTCATCAATAACTGACATGCTTTCATATATTGTTCTTTTTCAGTTGGGTCTATTTCCATGCTGTCAATTATCGAATGACTGATTGATTCTGGATTACATTCACTGTATGGTATGCAGTCAATATACTGAACAAGAACATTAAAAATTGAACAAAACATCAAATCTTTTTCATTTTGTGATGAAGGATTCTGAGAATTTTCTAAATTCCGTATTGCTTCGACGATACACCGTTGAGCATCAATCGGAACTGTTGCTGAACCGCGATTCCTAGTAAAAATCGGAAAGAATTCCTTGAAAAGGAATTTAATTTCTTCATCGGATAATTCCAGTCTAGATTTGTATTTTTTAATCAAATTTCTGATATATTCCATTTTCGCAAATTTAAACATAAATAAAATATAACGATTTACCATCATTTTTTTCTAATAAAATACTATAATGAATATTATTCTTTTTATTATTTTTATAATTGTTATTTTAGCGATTGTTTGCTCGGACAATGTATTTGGTGAGAAGTTCCAAATAAATAATACGAGCTGTCTTGGAAATTGTCAGAATGACCCACTTACGCAGGCGAAGTGTTGGCAAACGAAGGCGTTCCCCTGTCCAAAAGACAACGGAAGTTTTACTCAATGTACGAATAATTTCAAGAGAGATGTGAATATTGCGGACTGTTTAGAAAGGTCGTATTATTATAGTCAGGCTGACGAAAGATTAAGTGAGAAATGCGTTTATGAGAAGACATTTCCATTCGCAGTTAAACCGCTGGAATCTACATCTACACCAAGTATTTTCCCGAGAATAAATGTGTGGCGGAATGATGATATTCCAGTCCTTTTCGTTTAAATGTTTTTTGTATAAATATTTTATTATAATAATTATGTCTGATATTGATTGTAAGTGTCCAAAATATGTGGGAGAACCGTTCCCATATATTACATATACATGCGAACCTTCATCCATTTATATAAATTACATTATGAGCCAACTTTTGATTCGCTCCAATTATTATAACTATTTACAGACCGGCGTTAATCAGGCGCCGGACCTCAAAAATAAATACTCATACACAGTTCCAATCTACACATTCAAATATTATTCAATATTGGACCCACAGATTGTGTTGAAAACATACACATACCAGCAATTATTCAATATTTATCTCATCGCCCAACAATACAAAACCCTCGACAGCGTCCCCTTCGAGGTAAAAGACAGCTGGGATGATGTAGATAAAGAGGTCTATACGAATATATTAATGCTTCCAGTTATTGAATCTCTCTATCAGGCTATCGCCTTTGCGAACCAATTTAGGGCCGAAGGTCGCGATTATAGCTATACATTCACGATTCCGAGAAATATCATCGCTATTGAGCGCGAAGAGATACCGGCGGGGCAAATATATTCGCGCTGTTATTCGCGGGATGAGCTGATAACTATTTCGCGAAATGCACCCGTTTTCGTAAATGCGTATGAGTTTAACGGAATGTTTATCGAGTTCGCGCGAAGATAAGTTGTTATTTATATTTGATAAACAGTTATAAATTTCTTCCGTAAAAGAGTTTTACGGAAGAAAATCGGAACTTCGACAGGTTTGACAGGTTTTTTGCTGTTTGACAACTTGTGAAAAACATTCTAAACAACAGATGTTGTGTTGTGGGCATTTTCCAATGACACTTGCTGAATTTTCATTCAGACAAAATAAGCATGTGTCGAGTTCTGTTTCAGATGCTGGAACCGTCGCAAAAATTTCAACGCAGAATGGACTCGCAGACATAACATATCGGTCCAAATATTCAAAATATTGACTCAATTTTTTGATTGAGACCTGTCGTGTAAATCGATGATAAATTGGTTGATTACCGACATGAAGAGTCGCATACAAAAAGCAACAATACTGGAATAAATCAATTGAATGCGACGAATTGTCAATGAGATAAAAATAGCGCAGGATTTTCCTGAACAATTTCAAGAAATTGCGGAAATTCTGGCAAATAATATCTTGGTAAGTGAATGAAAAATGAGCTTCACCATAATTTCTGGTAAGAAACTCAGGAATATCAGGCACTTCTTTCAATTCTGGCAACTTGTCATTGAACCCATGTTGTCTCATAAAAGCCGTCATTGAAATCATCGAATCCGTCATAAATTTCAGAAATTGTTCTTTTATTTCTCCATTCAAAACCGCATTGATTGCGTCATCTGAATATATTCCAGAAATAATCAATGAAAACAATTTCAGAATTGAATTTGGATCGGTGATTGAAAAATTCGGGATTCTTGGACTCATATCAGGACATAGCGCATGAAATTCACAAATTGGCTGAATATAAGAGCACTGAGATTCTCCTCTCAATATCCGGTTCAACAAATCGACGCCTAATATGATTTGTGAAATTGGAACAGACTCGGTTTTGATTTCTCCGGAGCTTGGATTGATGACACAACCATTCATGGTTGATTTGTGAAACAAATCAGTTTCTCTGGAACCAGTGTCGCAATAAATCTTCATTGAACATTTTTTGCTCATACAAAGAAATTGTAAATTTCCAGATGAAAAATTCGTAAAAGGTATATAAACATCAGACGGATTCACAATTGGATGACCATCAAAATTGATACAAACATCGAAGATTTCAAGAAGTCTAATCATCTCCATTATTTCACTAAGATATAATAGTTTTCCATCTCCAGCACACTCATCGCAACAATAAATCGGAAACTGTAAAAGCCAATAAGTCAATTCTTGTGAAACTGGCAAAAGAGGCGTTCCATCATTCCTTTTATGTCTTTCACCACAAAAGGAACATATGGTTTTTGTGGAATATGAAAGATGCCTTAATCTCATTAGAGAAGTTGGTGGTAATATAAGCTTTAATAATAACATTTATAGGTTATATCATAAATAACTGATGAATAATTTATTTCAATTTTTATAATAATTTTCAATTTTCAAATCGAAAATCCTATGATAGAGCTCGACACATCGGACATTTGATTTGACCAGTTGCGAGTATTTCATCATTCAATAGCCGAACCAAACACTCACAACACACAAAATGCTTGTCATTACAAGGTAATGAATATCCGACCTTCTGGTCTAAACAAACTGGACATTCTCCTTGTATAACAGGATTCATCCCATTTGCTTTCATTTCTTCGATTCTTTGAGCAGTATACTGTGATTTGATTGAATCGCCAAATCGGGTTAACATAAAGATTCCAAGAGTATGGCCATGGGATGCTGAATGCTCAAAATACTTGTATGCTTTCTGAAAATTCTTTTTAATTGAGATATTTCCATGAAAATACAACATCCCAAGCTGATAAAGCGCATCTGGATGGCACATTGACGCTGCTAATTCTAAATAGTGAAGCATATTCTCATAATTGTGCTTGTCATAATACAACATCCCAAGCAAATAATCTGCCTTTGGATAGTTCATTGTAGATGCCAATGTCAAATATTGGAGTGCCTTATTGTAATTGCGACGGATGTTTCTTATGGGAGAGGCTTTTTTCTTTCTCCTGCCATAGAAATATATTTCTCCAATTCGACAAGTCGCATATGGAGATGGTAATAAATGATATGAAATGAATAGTAAATATAGTTCATATTTGATGTCAGTTTTTGAATATTTGAATGAAGTTTTATTCAAAAACTTGACAAAATTCATAATATCTGATTGAGTCAAATATGGAAATTGAGGATCTGAGCGAATTCTTTCGACCGCACTTAACGGACTTTCGTTTTCTGTTAATGAGAACATTTGATTAATTCTTCCTTCCATTTTTATTTGGTAAAAATAAATAGAAATATTTAATCAATTTTTACGGGGCGGGAGGAGCGAAGCGCTCCCGCTTTTACTATTGATTATTGCGCAAATATACAGTAGTTTTTTATAAAATGATTCGCGTTTATCTGAGCAAATTGAATAGTGTATATTTTATAAATTGATTCGCGTTTATTTGCGAAACGTCATCAAGTGTTTTCCTATTCGTAGATTGAATAGTCTGGTTTTGCGACCCACCATACATATCCAAACAATACGAACAGATATACGAATGTCGTAATAATGAATATTACTTGAAGTGAAGCAATATTTTCTAACAATCCGTATATGATTGATAAGATAAGAAAAAGCAAGATTGCCATTCCAGGACGATGTGAATTAAACATTGGTTTGTCGAACATCTTATTTATATTATAAAATTCAATCTTGAATTTACTATCAATTTTTTCCAGTCCTTTTTTCAGTCCTACATATCAAGAGCAAGAGGAGCCGGTGTGAAAAAAGCAAACAGCTCTTTCAAAAATTGAAGAATCTCAATAATCTCCGGAGTCAAATCGCGTCTTTCTTGTAATTGTTCAAGGACTGGTGTTAAAAAACACACAAGTTTCTTGATGAATCGATTTGATCTAATCAATTGAATTCGGATAATATACCGATATTCAATCAACTCTTGTTTTTGTTCAGGATTTTTTTCGTCCTGATATTCGTCCTGATATTTCATCGAATAGTGCGCGGAAAGTCGTTCTTGAAATCCTTGAAAGTTTTTCCAGAGACTTTGAAGAACAACGCCAATATCAGACTGATAAAAAAAATGGTTGATTTCTTCAACTGACGCTGTTCCTTCAATAATTGCGCGAACTCCACACTGTTCGAGTCCTTCTCTTAAATTGCTTGAACCAATATAGCGAAATTCTGTGAATTGTATCGTTGCTTCATCTAAACTTATATCAATATCCAACGCATGAAACAGAACAAAAAACCAGATGTTAAAATGTTCAAATGTTCCATTTGGACGTCGAATAAAGATATTTATGGAAAAACCCGTAATGAAAACAATTAAATACTGATCATCATGTCCAAATGGTATAATTCCCTGTTGAATACATTCTGGTTTAGAATACGCAGGTGTTCTTGTAAGAGGACCATTAAAATCATCATCATCTATATTATCGCCTCGACTTTCACCAATATCTGGATACCATTTGGTATCATGACTTCCAACGTCAATAACTTCGGTTGTTTTTATTGAAACTACTGCGAAACTCACTTGAAAATCGCCTCCTACACCGGAAAGATAACTTAATCCAACAAGACCCAAATTGTGGTCAATAAAATTGACGACGGGAGGATTTTGACGGTCGGAAAAAAGCCTAATCAAAGAACGAGAAGGACGAATCAGATGAATAAATTCTTGACAAATCATAAACCAAGATTTTTTCATCAACAGTCTCTGGATGAATGAAAAAAACAATTCTTTTGATTCATCAAATGAAACATAAAGTATTTTCCCATTCAAACGGAACATTCTCTGAAAAAGATTGAAAACAATCGACATAAAATGATTATAGTCGAAGAAGTCAAAGTATCCAATTTCTCGAAGAGAATGAACAAGCATTTTCCACAAAACTGGGATGCGCCGCTCGTTCGAAGATATCCGTCTGAATTGTTGAATAAAAGACATGACATTAAAGCACCCGAGCGCAAAGTTTGGCGAGTGAATCTCGCTCTTCATCGCGAAACGAATATCAATCAAATCTTTTTCAAAAATACATAGTGAAAATTCTATGGTTGGAACATAGGTCATGTTCGGCTGAATTTGTGAGATGTCATGAAAGCAAATAAAACATTTGATTTCATTTACACCTGAAAGCGACCGTAATATAACACAAATCGGAATACCAGATTGAAAAAATTCTGGTATCATACCAATCTTGATATAATGTTCCGAACTCATGGTCTGAAAAACCAATTGATATCTTTCTCCTCGATGTTCAATTGAAAAACTAGGATAATTTTTTGAACATACACTCTGTTCTGAAAAGCATGTCAGTTGAGAATTTGTAATATTTAATAAAAAACGTATTGTCATTTTTATTTCATAAAATTAATTATTGTTTTTAGTATCAATTTTTATTCTTCATTTACGGAGGAGCAAAGAGCTCCCGCTTTTTTAGTTATTTACAGAAGAATCCTTTTCTTCTTCTCCTTCTTCTCCTTCTTCTCCTTCTTCTCCTTCTTCTCCTTCTTCTTCATATTCTTCTTCTCCTTCTTCTCCTTCTTCTCCTTCTTCTCCTTCTTCACCTTCTTCTTCATCACCTTCACCACCCATATTCATTCCTCCCATCATCTGTCTCATGCTGTCCATATCCATACCTCCAAATCCAGATGAGGAGCCTTCTGGTTCCTCCTCTTCTGAATCCTCCCACTTATCCCAATCAATCTTTATATTATTTTTATAAATTCCTCTTACTTTCGTCAAAAAATCCCATTTTTCATAATCAGCTTTTTCAAGAACAATCGCTATTCTGTTATCGTATTTATTATAAGACACTTTCTCAACTGCTTTATCTAAATCAAACTCAATCTGGTAATTTTTGGATTGTGATGAGCAACTAAACAGGAATTTGTTGTTTTCGCAAGATACGGTTTCTTCTTCAATATTTGGTAATCTGATGGTTATATCAACTGATTCCGGTGTTTGAGACCATAAAAGTGTAGGTGTGTTGAATGTTGTGGATGTCATAATTTGTTCTAATAAAATAAATATGTATTTTTTACGAAGCTGTAAAAACTGATGGTAAATTGAGAGTGATTTTATAATAGTTTTAACGTAAAATGTTGTTATCATCATTTTTAAATAAAAGTGGAGTCAAAATAACTTCGCAAATACAAGCTCTCATAGACAAGTTTGGAGATCGATGGATTCCCAAACAATTCCAAAAATATTTTTGGAAAAGAGTCAGATTGCTCAAAAAAACTGACTTGTTTGGAAATGGATTTGATTATCTGTCTGATGAATTCATGGAAAAATTTCCCAAGTTTGAGGTGTTGTTTGTCAAAATATGGGTCTTGATTCACGACATCTCTTTCAATATAGACATACGTGCAAAACCAGTCTTGAATGAATATACATATAAGATGAAATGTGGTCATCATGTATATATAACATGTCATGACGATTCCGTTCAAATTGTCATCCCGAACTGTGATTATTATCCACCGGATGATGTTGAGAATTTTACGATTTGTTAAAAATTGAGAAATTTTATAAAAAACTGATGGTAAATTGAGCATGAATTTATTCGTATTTATAGTAAAATGATTTCTTTAAAAGTATTATTAAAATATTTTATAGATATATTAAAACTAGAAAAATCTGAACATTGTAAAATCGGTGAGTTGATTCAATTTTGTCAAACTATCTTACGAAAGTTGGAATCAAATGAACCACTTGCTCAAAATGAGAAAACTTTTTCGGAATACATTTCCATGGTTTCACAAATTTTAGGGATGCTCGATAAACTTAAAGAAATTGAAGGGGGCGTTAATTCCAAAATTAAATCGTACAATGAATTCCGTAAAACTTTTAGTGAGCAATTTAAAGATAGATATAAAGGGTTTATGAATTACATGAATTTTTCATCTTGTTTTTGGCCATCTGTATCAGCAGGCGGAGGAAGATATAAAAGTTCCGGTGGTGGACAAAAAACACCTCGGATAATAACTAAGGATGATCACCTTACAATGGTTTCCAAAGGAGAAGCAATGAATCTCGAAAGATCGCGTTCATTGAATGAATTTAAAGACATATCCGAACAGCATTCTCGTTTTTTGAAAAGACTTTCTGATTTAAAATCATTTCGTTTAGATATAATTAGAAAATTTAGCTTAGAATCACCATCTTCAGAATTTTCTTTTTTCTTATCTGATTTCAATCAAAATCATTTTGAAAAATTTCAATATAAATTCAAGGTTTTTGATAAAATGTTTCAATTACTCAAAGCGGAAATTGATGCTTTTAATCATCGTGTCATGTCTGAAATACAGGTATGTTCGAGTAATACTGAATCAATTTATCCAATTATCCATCACAATAACTGGATAAAGGCAAGTATAACTTATAGTACATTTTATGGAAAGAAAGATTGAAGTAAAAGGTCTATGTAAATCTTCGGATTTTATAAAAATTGAAAATATAGAGCTTTCTCTACTGTATAATACATACAAACAATGTTGAAAAATCATTGAATTTTATAAAAAACTGATGGTAAATTAAGTCTGATTTTATTGATAATTTATACAAGATGAGTATTCATAATACTATTCCTCCTACTCTTTCCGAAGAATCGGTCAGTACTATTCCTCATACTCTTTCCGAAGAATCGGTCAGTTACGAAAACTTCATACCTACAAATTTCAAGCAGTATAATACGCTGGAAAATTTAAAACTTGGGTTTCGTAAAATCAACCAACTGAAAAAGACAGGTCAATCGACAGTAATACATAATCTGATAACAGGTGATCTTGTTATCACATGTAAAATTGGAAATTCAATGTGTATACTAACGACGAGCACTAATAAAAATACATCACGGATTAAAATCGAGTATTTTCATAATGAAAAAAAAATCAAGTATGAAGAACAAAGATTTGATTCAAAAAATTTATCAGGACATCTTCGATCTTATCTTTTGACACCAGAGTACCTTGAAGAACTGATAGCGTTCGAACAACAAGAACAAGAGCGCAAAGATGCACTTGAAGAAGCTCACAATTCAAACCCACAAAAATGTGATTCGGATACATGTGAACATTGTTCTTATGAAAGACTGCTTGACTGGTGTAAGCCTCGTGAACTTGGCTCTTATACCTGAAACCCGAAGATTTACATCGTTTCTGATTTTATAAAAATTGAAAATATAGAGCTTTCTCTACTGTATAATACATACAAACAATGTTGAAAAATCATTGAATTTTATAAAAAACTGATGGTAAATTAAGTTAGTTTTTGTGGATATTAGTATAAGATAGAATCAACAATGCTTATCATAGTTAAAACATATCTTGAAACAACAGGAAAAACAATTACTCCCGAAATAATAGATATAATTAAATTGATAACTAATCCAAAAAACAAGGGGTTATACATATCTGACTCATTATTCATAAGACTCTTTGATTCCCAAAAACCATTATTATACTCGAATCATATCGGATCTCAGAATCCCATTTACAACCTACTATTGTTGTTATTGTGGATGAAAATTCATGGACCATTTCCTAAGCGTGGATTTAACACTTGGGTTGTTAATGAAAACCTGCAAATCCAATTACCAAATGATGATGATTCTTGTAATATTGCGATAGTATCAAATGGAAAGAAAAACTGGAGCCAAGAATTCAGTTCATCGGCGATGGTATCTGCAATCAATGAATACATGATGACGCCAGAGGAGCTTGAACAACAGAAAGCGTTCAAACAACAAGAGAAATTGCGCAGAGATGCGCTTGAACTAGCTCACAATTCAAGACCAAGAACATGCGGTGGTGTTCGTGAATGTGAGCATTGTCAAGATGAAAAATGCGATAGTGAAAGATACTCTACTGGCTATACCTGAAAACCCGAACCGATGTAAAAATCCTCGGATTTTATAAAAATTGAAAATTTAAAGCTTTCTCTACTGTATAATACACACAAACAATGTTAAGAGGAGATACATTACCTGCTCAATCATCCAAGTCGGATTTCATTTTCCAGTTGGTTTCTATACAACAAGATGTCGTTATCGACCCAGAAGAAGAAGATGTCGATGAAGATGACGAAGAAGAAAAAAGGGATTCCCCAGAAGAGCGCGATTTTACCGTTCGAATGTTCGGGATAACCGAAAAATCGGAGAGCGTCAGTGTAAAAATAGTAGGGTTCACACCCTATTTTTACGTTCGCGTCCCATTCGAGCTTCAAACTAAATTCACGAAAAGCCATCTTCGGATGTTCGTATGTGATTTGACAGCGAAAGTTCGCAAAATGTTTCGGGAATCCATTATCCATAGCGAGATTGTTATGCGAAAGGAATTCTACGGTTTTACGAATGAACGAAAGATGAAATTTATCCGGCTCCGTTTTCGCAGTGTCGAATCGATGCGGGCCTATTCATACATTTTGAAGAGACCCCTCAAAGTCGCCGGTGTTAGCGTAAAAGAGTTGTTTTATACTCTATACGAGAGCAATATTGACCCAATCCTGAGGCTCTGTCATATTCGTGATATAAAGCCCGTCGGATGGGTTAAATTATCCGCCGATAATTTCAGGATAGTCAAAAAGATAAGTCGCGAAACGCGCTGTCAGTATGAGTTTATCATCAACTGGGACAAAATTGGACCAGCTACGAACCCCAATATTGGCCCGATGGTGGTCGCCTCTTTTGATATAGAGTGCGTCAGTATGGACGGAAGTTTCCCGACCGCCCATCGAAAGGAGGACGCCGTCATCCAAATTGGGACGACGGTCCATTATCACGGCCAGAAAGACTGTTTCTTCAAGCATATTATTACGCTTGGGAAATCTGACCTTATTGATGGCGTTGTCGTTGAGAGCTATGAAACGGAGCGCGAGGTTCTGTGTGCTTGGACGAAGCTAATCCAACGGTTGGACCCCGATATCCTAACGGGATACAATATTTGGGGGTTTGATTTGAAGTATATGTATGACAGGGCCGACCTTTTAGGAATAAAAGAGGAGTTCTGTCA
>Ga0129333_10003427_pt1 | contig 14849 bp, 11 predicted proteins | sample CPB6_08_DNA_FD_94474 | JGI IMG/M metagenome (GOLD analysis project Ga0129333, IMG submission 94474) | Freshwater to marine salinity gradient microbial communities from Chesapeake Bay, USA - CPBay_Sum_0.6_0.8_DNA | ecosystem: Environmental > Aquatic > Marine > Coastal | place: USA: Chesapeake...
GATGCCAAATATGAATGTAAGAGATCAACTTCGTGGCTTAAACAGAAACCTTTCATCGAAGTATCACTTCAAGTTATCGAGGTTGAAGAGGGCACAGGGAGGAATGTGGGCCGACTTGGTGCATTGGTCTTGGAAGGTGTGGATGACGACAAGGCAATCCGAGTTAACTGTGGTTCGGGTTTTAGTGACTCTGACCGTGATACATTTTGGACAGGGCGTGATACGCTACCTGGTCAAGTAGTAGAGGTTAGGGCAGATGCTATTACTCAAAATCAAGATGGTTCTTACTCGCTTAGGTTTCCACGTTTCCTACGGTTCCGCGGATTTACAGCAGGGGAAAAAATGTAAATTGGACAAAGCGGCATTAAAGAATATTTTATACGGCAGTATTGCAGAATTAGCCAAGGACCGTAGGTTCTACAACTACAGCGAATTTGGTGAAAAATACTGCTATTTTACTGATGAAGGTAATCAGGCTGTATTAGAAATTCTGCAGACTTGGACTGCTAAATTAATGGAAGAAGAAAAGAGATTGTTAGATAAGCGGGCTAAAGAACTTGTATTAAAAGGATTAAAAGGAGAAGAAACTTAAGTGTCAAAAGATGATGTAATCAGTATGGACGGAGAAGTCCAAGAAGTGTTGCCCAACGCAATGTTTAGGGTAAAATTACAACAAGGACCTGTGGTCCTTGGACATATTAGCGGTAAGATGCGCCAGAACAAAATACAAATTCTAACCGGTGATAGAGTAAAAATAGAAATGAGCCCTTATGATCTAACTCGTGGGCGTATAGTTTATAGAGACAAATAAAAAGGGCCCTTAGGGCCCTTTTAACCTATGTAATCTTTCCAGCTTGGATGTAGGAAATCCCAATGCATAGCCCGACGTTTTTCGGCTAGCTCGTAGTAGCTTGGTTTGTAAGGTTTCATTTTAGGTTTAATCTTACGATCATTTCCTTTTTTGCTGTTGCATGTTCCGCAACTACAGCAGGTATTTTCCCATTGTGTTTTACCACCGTGACTAATCGGTAATATATGATCTAATGTAGCAGTTCGTTTATTAACATCAACGCCGCAATATTGGCAACGATACTGATCTCGCAAGAATACATTGTGCTTACTATAGCGCACACTAGACTTCTTTTTTTGGTATTCTTTAAGAATCATAACAGCAGGGACCTGCGTAGACCAAGTAGGACTACGGACAACCCAATTGTCATACCATTCTAATACGGTTGCCTTATCAGAAACTAGGTATTTTATAGACTCTTCCCAGCTTATTGTGCTTAAAGGAACTAGTGATATAGGTGCAGCATCTGCATTTAAGATTAAACAAGTCATTTTACATATTTATATAGGGGTTTAACAACAACTTAGAGTATAGCACAAGAATACCATAAAGAGCAACTAAATAAGCAAATTATCCGGGAATTTGAATTCATATGGCTATTCAATATATAAACACAGGATCTGGCGCTAACTCCGGAGATGGAGATAGCATTCGTGCCGCATTTGTTAAAGTTAACAATAATTTTGGAGAATTGTCTACTACAACTGTAGGAACAAGCACACAATATTATAATATTATTCCCGCCTTACACCAAACTTACAATCTCGGAAACATAGCACGACAGTGGAATAATGCCTATATTGATAATGCCATTTATTTAGATAATAGGTTAATTGCTGTTAATACTGTGGGGAATTTAACCTACAACGGTATTCCAATCGGAACCACTCATGTTGGTCTTAGTCCTCCTATAGATGCTTCAACAGGAACCACATGGTTTGATACAACATTAGGAAAACTTTTTATCTATTATGATAATTATTGGGTTGATGCTGGAACCGGTTCCGGAGGTAGCGGAGGTAGCGGTAACCTGTTAAACGTAAATTCAGATATCCTACCTGATTCAGATGCAAGTTATAATATAGGCACAAATGGGCAAGCTTTTCGGGCACTTCATATAAGCAATTACATTCAATTAACTTCGGCAACTATAACATACCAAGATGGACAACTAACAGCGAATGGTCAACCCTTAACTGGTCCAAGTGGACCTTCAGGACCTTCAGGACCTAGTGGAGTTCAAGGTTTATTAGGAGGTTTGAATTTTACTGTTACTGCTACGGGTGTTGCTTCTTTTAACATTGATGGTTCAGACGATCCTGCATTAACATTAATACGAGGTTATACTTATTATTTTAATGTTAATGCCCCCGGAACGCCATTTTGGATTAAGACAACCCCTGCTACAGGTGTAGGTTTTGGATACAGTAACGGAGTTACTAACAATGGAACAGCTACGGGGACTGTAACTTTTACAGTTCCAACTTCTTCACCGTCTACTTTATACTATGTTTCGCAAAATTACGGAAACATGCAGGGCGTAATTTCTATAATAACCAGCGGTGATAGAGGCCCACAAGGGGTTACAGGCCCTCAAGGACCGCAAGGTCCTGGTGCTAATCAAGCGTTAGATACAACAAGCTCTGTGACATTTAGTGGGCTACAGGTCAACGGATCGAGTCTGTTTAACGGTCCGGTTACCTTTCAGACCACTGTTACCTATGTGGCTAGCACAAATACTTATTTTACAGATAATTTGATCTCAGTTCATGTTCCACCAGGTGGAGTAGATGCTCAATGGGCCTTTAATGACGGATTAGATGTAGGATTCCGACTGCACTATTACGACTCAGGATCAGATAAAACAGCGGCTTTGGTTTTAGACAATGCATCGAAGAATTTAGAATGGTTTAACAACGGTATAGAAACTAATGGGATTTTCACAGGAACTTATGGTGCTTTTAGATTAGGATCAATTGAGTTAGTGAGCACATCGTCTTCATTGGCATTTAGCGACGGTAGTATACAAACGACTGCATTTTTAGGCACCCAAACTCTAGTTAATTTTGCTGTTTCCTCTTTATCATCCGCTTTTGCCGGATCTGCTACAAATGCAACTAATGTAACCGGTGGAACTGTAACTGGTAGTGTTCCACAAAATAATGAAAATCAGCTACAGGTAGGATATCTAGTAGTTCCTCAAATAAGCACTAGCACTGATTACACATTATCATTAAGTGATCAAGGTAAACATATCTACAGCACTGTAGCCAGTGGAATACAAACTGTAACTATTCCTAACAGTTTAACTGTGCCATTTCCTATAGGATCTGCTATAAGTATAATTCTACGAGGAAATGGAACTATTAATATTTCTCCCGCAGGGGGTGTGACCTTGCTTCTAGCAGGAACTTCTGATACAGGCCCGAGATCGTTAACATCAAATGGAATGGCAACTATAATGAAAGTTGAAAATAATGTTTGGTTTGTTAACGGAACTGGATTGATCTAAATGACCGGTATTACACAAATGGTTCTGACACAGTCAGAACCCATTGTCGGCTTTAGAGGTAAAATTGTTAATTCAAATAGTCTAGTATTTGGGGAAACAGCAGGAGAACTTTTGGTTGTTGGCGATACAGCTAAGATGTCAAGCCTTAATGTGGCTAACCTACCTGCAATTGGAACCCAGCCATTTACAATAGAATATTGGGTAAGATTTAGTAATGTTCAGTGGATTGATGATATCGTTCATGTAAATGGTCAAGCAATTATAGGCAGTGGGTCTTTGCTAGGCGGTCTTGCTATTTTACATGTTCAGGATGCAATTTATATTAATAATTATCTTATCACTAATAACCGAATAACAATACCATCTCAAGCTATTCCCGGACAAGTTTGGCAAGCCTATACCTGGTATCACATAGCCATATGTAGAAATGGCGTAGGACAACTTGCTGCATGGATCAACGGATATCGCAGTCCAGAAAACCTGTTTGAAAACCTTAATAATTATAATGTTCCTCCTACTTTAATAGGAACCTGGAGGAACGCCTTAGGCGTGGGTGTTACAAATAATTTAATTGGTAAGCTATATAATCTCAGTGTAACCATCGGTTCTACACTTTATAACTTAAACGATGCTGTCATTCAAATACCTAAATATCCATTATCAACTACAGCGAATTCTAAGCTACTGATGACCAGCCCAACAGGGCAAATTCTCTATGATGCAAGTGCAACATCTATAGTTACTCCTAAAGCTGGAACAGTAACTCAAACAAAGTCAACAGCGTTTAATGACGCTATAACATTGTCGGGGTGCAGGCTAAGCTCGTCTAGTCCTTTTACAGGGAACCAATCAGGAAGTATACTGTTAAATGGAGCTAGTAGCAGTTCGGCATCCTTTCCCGGAGACAGCGGAATGTCTTTTGGAACCAACGATTTCGTTATAGAATGGTTCGCATATTCATCAGACAATAATCAATCTAGTAGCCCGTGGTGGTATGGAACTACTTCTAACCCAACCTTAGGTATTAGCTTTTCTATATCTGGATTAAATGCTGATATATTGTTACATAATGGTGCTACTACTACAACTCTTGCAACAGTAGCCAAGTCTAGCTATTATAAATTATGGACCCATTGGGCTATTGTTAGAAGGTTAGGGCAGGTCTATATATTCAGGAATGGTTCACTACTAAATGGTGCAGGAGTTGCATTTACTACTAGTTTAACTGATACTAGCTCTACTTTTACGATAGGTAAACAGGGACCGACTTCATTGGATTCAGGGGCATTTGGAGGATACATTACGAACCTACGCATAGTTAAGGGCATCGGAGTTTATACAGGTGCATTTACTGTTCCAACCTATAATCTACAAAGAATACAATCTGCTAACCCATTTGGTGGAAGTAATACACAAGCATTGCGATCGGAACACGTTCCCTATTTAATTGTACCATAAATATAGATAATTAGGATAATATAATGGCATTAGATTTTCCATCATCGGCTTCAGTAGGTCAGATTTATACCGGAACTAACGGAGTCTTATATACCTACGACGGAATAAGGTGGCGTGCTTCATCGGCAGCAGAGACAGATCCTGTTTACACAACAGGGACAGCCAGCTCTATAACTAGTAATAATATTTCAAATTGGAATTCAGCTTACGGGTGGGGAAATCACGCACTACGAGGATACCTTACTGCTACAATAAGTTCACATGTTCTTCCTACTTCAAATCTTACCTATGACTTAGGATCTACAAGCAGTCAGTGGCGCAGCCTTTATGTAGGGACATCGACAATTTATATAGGCGGAACAGCCCTAAGTGTAAGTAATGGAAATCTAACATTAAATGGAAGTCAGGTCACAGGTGCCCCTGTTACTACATCAACACTAGTAAATGGAACTGCTAAATTAGAACTTATAATCGGCGGTGCTCCTTATGTTTTATTTCCAGATTTTGAAGGCGGTCAAATTTATGTTCAAGGTAATGAAATAGCAGCAGTTGATACCTCTACTCTAGTTCTGTCAGCAGGAAGTGGCGGGCAAGGAAACATTCATATAAACACTTATAATCCTTTTCCTAACACTTGGGTATTCGGTAACAACGGAGCACTTACATTACCAAACAATGTAGTATTCAAGGACAACAGTTTAGGCTCATTTAGTTTAGGGTCGGGTGCTGGCTTAATCAATCAAAGTGGTAATAGTATAGCTGTAGGAAATAATGCAGGAGAAAACACTCAATCCGCGGCAGCAATAGCCATAGGATTTAGAGCAGGAAGAATTACTCAAGGTACAGGTTCTGTTGCTTTAGGATTAAATGCTGGAACTACTAATCAAGGATCTTATGCTGTATCTGTAGGGGTAGGTTCCGGATATACTAATCAGAGCACATCATCTGTAGCTGTAGGAAATAATGCAGGATACCAAGATCAAGGATTACAAACTGTAGCCATAGGTAATTTAGCAGGCGCTTATAGTCAGGGACAACGTGCTGTAGCCGTAGGATCTTTAGCAGGCTCTTCATACCAAGGCCAATATGCTGTAGCCATAGGAAATTTTGCAGGAGCCAGTAATCAGCCTGCGAATAGCATTGTTATCAATGCCAGTGGTTCTGCATTAGATGGTTCTTCCGCTGGTTTGTTTATAGATCCTATACGAGCAGATACATCAGGTAACACAACAACTTCTCTATTATATTATAATCCTGCTACAAAGGAAGTGACAACATCTTCTAGTGGTATTGTAAAATTCCCAGATGGAACGACCAGCACCGGTGCTTCTGTCTATGTTCCATATGCTACTTCAAGTTCTTACAAAATAACAACAGAAATAGATATGCTAGGCAGTTACCTGCCCCTAACATTCGAAGTTATCGGCGACACAATTAAACTTCCAAGCGGAAATGGCCTTATACAATCTGGTGATTTTCTTAATGCCTGGTCATTAGATTCTCTAAACAAGAGTTTTACCTTCCCTAACAATTCTGACATTGAATACGGCGACGGCACTTATCTTTCTACAGGGTCTTTAAGAGTAAGAGTCGACTTTGGCGGCGAGTTTAAAATATTTTTAGGTGAACCAAATAAAACATGGACCTTTAATAATAGCGGAAATATAGTTTTTCCAAATGGAACAGAACAAGCTACTGCATTCACCGGCACAAATGTTATAACTGGAACCAATGATAATTTCGTTATTAGTATCAACACAGGAACTTTGACCGTTAGAAATCAATTCACTGATTCAGTGGTTATTAGCAGTCTAGGAATCACTGGTGCCATTAATTATGTTCCTACCAATCCAGCAGATTGGACTGGCAGTCCAACAGTTGGAACTGTTTCTAGTGCTATAGATGAATTAGCCTATAGAACAACTACATTAGAAGCAGCAGGCGGTGGCGGAGGCGGAACCTCTGATATTACAGATGTTTGGATGTATAACAGTAATGGAAATTTTGGAGTTGCCGCAAATACAGTTACCTTAGTTCCGTTCGATAACACTAGCGGAACAGGCAATATCGGAACTGATTGGAATACGGCTAGCGGATTTAATAGACTAGCTCCAACTTTAGGTGGCTGGTACGATATTACTTGCCATATTCAGTGGAGCGGCAGTTGGAGTGCTAATGTAAGCCTAATGGTATACAAAAATGGAAACTTATATAAAAATATAGGCTCTAGCTGGATAGGTCAAGGTGGACAACAATATGGAAGTTGTCTAGTATATCTGAACGGAACTGGAGATTACGCTGATATTAGAGTGAATCAAGGATCCGGTGGGTTTCAGTTTATAGAACCTGGTATCAGTAAGACTTGGGTTCAGGCTTTATGGGTTAAGGGATAATGAGAGCTACTGAAATTATTAGAGGTGTATTAGATCTTATTGATCAAATAGATTGCAACGAAAAACACAGCTCATTGGATGCCATCGAAACTGGAGTCGATACCAATCGCTTTAGGCAAATCTTTGACCTACTCAGTCAAGAGCATGAACAAATGTATAATAATAGTCCAGCAGAAAAGGTAGCTAGTATTAATAGTGTGACAGTAGATGCAGGCGGAGGCTGGAATGGTCCTAAGAATCCAGCTGATATGAGATCTGATAGCGTCAGTTTATTTCCAGCTCATCAACATAGGGCAGAATAATGGCAGTCCTTTATTATTGGGGTTTACTAGGAAGCAAGAACAGCGCAACAGTAACATTAGCAACAGTTACTTTTAATAATCTTATAACTACGATTTCTACTGCTGAAGGGTTAAGTTCTTCTTACTATAAAGCAAGTCTATATCAAGACCCTTCTATCAATAGCATTAGTAATAGTGCTACTAATTTTTCCTCATTAGGAATTGTAGATGGAGACGTCATAGTTTGCACACCCATTCAATCTGGAGATAAGGAATCTAGGCAAATACAGAAACTTGAAATTGCTGCTGCTACTAGGTCTTTTGATGGTCGAAGATCTATCTATGATCTGAACGAGTTACCCACAAAGTATCTTGGAAATACATCAACTAACAATTCTAACCCTAATGGGTTATTAGTAGGACGCCCGTGGGTTGATATTCCCCGATCAGGTCTTCAAATGTATTTAGATCCTTCTTCAACAGATAGTTATCCAGGTTCGGGAACTAGTATTACAGATTTGTCAATAAATGCTTATACTGGAACGTTAACGAATGGTGTAGGATATACTAATAAGGCCTTAACCTTTGACGGTAATAATGATTACATTGATATGAATCAGTCTATTACAGCTACTAATTTTACAGTAATGAGTTGGTTTAAATGTAGTAATGATACAGTTGTGCCTAGAATGATTGTTTCAAAAGAAACAACAGCAGGAGGTCCATGGAATTATCGTATTTGGTTGTCCAATGGCACCGTCAATGGAGACATAGCATCTTCTCCATCTACAGCGCAAGGGATCCAGACTGCAACTAATTGTGCTGATAATTCGTGGCATATGGCTGTATTTGTAAGAGATACTGTAGCAGGAAAGCTTTATCTGTATGTTGATAATGTTTTAAAAGTTCAAGCTAATGAAACCCTTGCTAATCCGCAATTGGTCACTAACAATCAAGAAGTTTGGTTTGGTCGTTCAGCATTTACCGCAGGTGGAGTAAACCCTACAGGTAGCTATCCTTACATAGGTAGTCTTGGCGAACAGATGATTTATAGTCGAGCAATGACAGCAGATGAAATAGACATTACATTTAGGGCTACAAGAAGCAGGTATGGGGTATAACCTGTGACTATGTTTATCAATTTTAATTTAGAAATTATTCTATGGCCGTAGATCGTTATCAAAATTCTACAAATTATGAACATCCACAAGAAGGAAATCTTCTTAATGTCCATAAGTCTATGGAATATAATGCTTTAGGACAACCAGTTCTTAGAACAACATTGAAGGTAGGACAAAGCGATGCCTTTGGTCGCTTAAGAATGAGTTCTCCGTTTACACTTGGCGATTATAAACATCTTTATGGATTAGATCCTAATTTTGTAGATTATATGCCTAATGGTGGTAGTGTAACTTTCCAGCCTAACAAAGCTTGTGCTAGATTGCAAACAACTAGCTCTAATACCTGCACAGTAATTCATCAAACTAAGTTTTACCACCACTATATGCCAGGAAAGAGCCAACAGATACTTTCTAGTTTTAATTTTTATTCTGCTACACCTGGGGTAACCAAACGAACTGGTTATTTTGATAGTAATAATGGAATATTTTTTGAGCAATCTGGTAACGGTCAATTGAGTTGGGTAATTAGAACTTTCGTTAATGGTATTACAGAGGAAACTCGTAAACCACAATCTGAATGGAATATAGACACCTGCGACGGCACAGGTGGAAGTTTGTTTAATTTAGATATTACAAAAACACAATTAACTTTTATAGAATTTCAATGGTTAGGAGTTGGCACTGTTACAGTGGGATTTGTTCATGAAGGCTCTTATGTTCCTTGTCATAGCTTTCACCATTCAAATAATTTACCTACGGTATACATGAGTAATCCTAATTTACCTGTAAGATGTGAAATAATGACAACGTCTACTGCCACTGTAGCGTATTTTGATCAAATATGCTCTACTGTTATATCAGAAGGCGGTTATTTAGAAGCAGGGCAAGATTGGAGTATAAACAGCCCTACAGCTAGAACCATGTTAGATGGAACCACAGTTCCTATATTGGCTATTAGGTTAAAAAATACTTTTAGAAGTTATCCTAATAGAATGATTGCTAGAATGGGTAATGTTAACATTTTTGGCACACAGGAAAATATGGAATGGAAATTGATTAAGTTACCAGATTCTAGTTTTCTTACTACATCTACTAACTGGGTTAGTGTTAATGATGGCAGTGGTGTTGAATATAATGATAGTGCTACTGCCTTTACTGGGGGTGAACAAATTGATGGAGGATATCTAGCGGCTACTACTCAAGGAAGCCAAAAATCAGCTGGTGCACCTCCTAGCAACTTACCTAGCACAGCAAAAAAGAATTACATTGTTCAAAATTATTCGAGCACTAGCAGTGAAGTTTTTGTTGTTGTTGTTTCTAACATAGGATCTGCCGATGGCACTGCTCGAGTTAGTATGCAATGGCGTGAAATTTATTAAAGGATTGATAATGAAAAAGTTATTAGTATTATTAGCAATGCTACCAGCATTGGCATTTGCACAAAAAACACCACAGGGTGTAACCTATGATGCTAAAATTGTTAGAGTAAATGATGGAGACACTGTGGTAATCGCAGCACCGTTCTTGCCAGCACCATTAAAGCCGGAGCTAGCGGTGCGTGTATTTGGAGTAGACACACCTGAAAAGGGATTTAGAGCACAATGTCCTTCAGAGGATCAGCGTGGACAGGCAGCTACAGCCTTTACAAAAAATGCAGTAGCCTCTACACAAAAACATCAGGTTGTTCTATATGGATGGGATAAGTTTGGTGGGCGGGTCTTAGGTGATCTAATTCTTAACGGTGTAAGTCTAAGAGCAGAATTAATAAAAAATGGTTACGCAAGAGAATATTTCGGTGAAGCAAAAACTTCTTGGTGTAATTAATATACCTTGGTTTTACCACCTTTATCATCTAGCATGGCTGAATATTTGCCTATTAACTGGATACTTTATATCCTGGTGGATTCCCTTATTAATTGTCGCAGCGATAGTATGGTTCGGAATGATTCACTAACATAAATACCTTATTATGAGAGCCAGAGAATTTGTAATCAATGTTCCAATAACCATAAAAATTAATGGTGACGGTGATCCAGAACTAGAAATGGGTCAAAATAACAAGGACGAGCCGGCAGATCCATCACAATTAAAGCAAGATCCTGTAATGGTTCCCCCATTACAGCAACAGTTTGAACTTCAAAAGGCAGATCAGGGTAAATTAAGCCCTGTTATCGCAGATCTAACACAAGACGAAGTAGATCCAGATACAAAACAACTGCCGTAAAGGGCCAACTAGGAGCGAGCCCAAATGCCTATACGTAAGATAGAAGCAGGCAGAGTTATAACCGTAGAGGCCTCATCTTGGGTAGGTCCTAAGGGAACCATATGGTATGACGAGGTATTAGGTGAGCTAAGACTGGGAGACGATGTAACTCCTGGTGGTAAGCTAATTAGCAGCCTAAAAATAGCTCTAATTTCTTCAAGCAATACTGTTACAAGCACAGTAACAAATGTTACTTCTCTTACATTTGATGAAGCTAGTTTTGATGTTGTCGATGTTGGGAACGGGCAAGCTAAAGTTGTTTTAAAAGGCGGCAGCGGGGGCTCGTCGGCTACTGACCTAACTAATGTTTTAACAAATATTGTTCCTGGCATTCCGGGAACTTTTAATATAGGTAGTCCTACAAGTCCTTTCTATAGTCTATATTTGAGCTCTAGCACCTTTGTTCTAGGCGGAAATACAGTAAGTGTTATTGGCGGAGGAATATATGTAAATGGTAGCCTTGTAACAGGCAGTGTCGGTCCTACAGGTCCTGCTGGGCCAACTGGTCCTAGCGGTGGACCAACCGGACCACAAGGAGTCACTGGTCCACAGGGACCACAAGGAGTTACTGGTCCACAGGGACCACAAGGAGTCACTGGTCCACAAGGACCACAAGGTGTAACCGGCCCAACCGGACCACAAGGTCCGCAAGGAGTTACCGGTCCACAAGGTCCGCAAGGAGTTACCGGTCCACAAGGTCCGCAAGGTGTAACCGGCCCAACCGGACCAGAAGGACCACAAGGTGTAACCGGACCAGAAGGTCCACAAGGAGTTACAGGACCGCAGGGACCACAAGGTGTAACTGGACCACAAGGACCGCAAGGTGTAACCGGACCAGAAGGTCCACAAGGAGTTACAGGACCGCAGGGACCACAAGGTGTAACTGGACCAGAAGGACCACAAGGTGTAACTGGTCCACAAGGGCCACAAGGAGTTACAGGACCGCAGGGACCACAAGGTGTAACTGGACCTACCGGTCCTAGCGGACCTAAAGGAGAAGACGGGACTAGTATAACCTTAAAAGGCACTACATCAACTCAAGCTGGATTACCATTTCCTTACGGGGGAATAGACGGTGACGGTTATATTACATCAAATGACGGTCATTTATGGATATATGGATCGGGAACTTGGACTGATGTAGGAACAGTAGTAGGCCCAGAAGGAGCTCAAGGACCACAAGGTGTAACAGGACCACAAGGTGTAACAGGACCACAAGGCCCGCAGGGCGTAACTGGTCCACAAGGTCCGCAAGGTGTAACCGGACCAACAGGACCAGAAGGACCACAAGGTGTTACTGGACCACAAGGACCACAAGGCGTCACTGGACCAACAGGACCAGAAGGACCGCAAGGTGTTACTGGACCACAAGGTGTAACCGGACCACAAGGACCACAAGGTGTAACTGGACCAACAGGACCAGAAGGACCGCAAGGTGTAACCGGACCACAAGGACCACAAGGTGTAACTGGACCAGAAGGCGTCACTGGACCAACAGGACCAGAAGGACCGCAAGGTGTAACTGGACCACAGGGACCGCAAGGTGTAACTGGACCACAAGGACCGCAGGGTGTAACTGGACCAACAGGACCAGAAGGACCGCAAGGTGTAACTGGACCACAAGGACCGCAAGGTGTTACTGGACCTACAGGTCCATCCGGCGTAAGCATAACAAATGTTGATGTAGATCTTAATGGTGATTTAATTGTTTATACCGACGACGGTGGAAGTTTTAATGCTGGAAATGTAATAGGACCACAAGGTGTTACCGGACCACAAGGAGTAACTGGACCGCAAGGACCTCAAGGTGTAACCGGACCAGAAGGCCCACAAGGTGTAACCGGACCAGAAGGTCCACAGGGCGTAACTGGACCACAAGGAGTTACTGGGCCCCAAGGACCGCAGGGCGTAACTGGACCACAAGGACCACAGGGCGTAACAGGACCAGAAGGCCCACAAGGTGTAACTGGTCCACAAGGCCCACAAGGTGTAACTGGCCCGACTGGACCTAGCGGACCTAAAGGGGATGACGGAACCAGTGTTACTATTATTGGATCTACGTCTACACAGGCAGGATTACCTTATCCCTACGGAGGAATTGCCGGAGACGGTTATATTACATCCAACGATGGACATCTTTGGGTTTACGGATCAGGGACATGGACTGATGTAGGAACAATTGTCGGTCCTATAGGACCCCAAGGTGTAACAGGACCCCAAGGCGTAACAGGTCCGACAGGACCAGAAGGACCGCAGGGTGTAACTGGACCACAAGGACCACAAGGTGTTACTGGACCAACAGGACCAGAAGGTCCGCAGGGCGTAACCGGTCCGCAAGGACCTCAAGGTGTAACTGGACCACAAGGACCACAAGGTGTAACCGGACCACAAGGACCGCAAGGTGTAACTGGACCACAAGGCGTCACTGGACCAACTGGACCAGAAGGCCCTCAAGGCGTAACAGGGCCACAAGGACCACAAGGTGTAACCGGACCACAGGGACCACAAGGTGTCACTGGACCAACAGGACCAGAAGGACCACAAGGCGTAACGGGTCCACAGGGACCGCAAGGTGTAACTGGACCACAAGGGCCACAAGGCGTAACTGGACCAGAAGGACCGCAAGGTGTAACAGGACCACAGGGACCGCAAGGCGTAACTGGACCACAAGGGCCACAAGGCGTAACTGGACCAGAAGGACCACAAGGTGTTACAGGTCCACAGGGACCACAAGGAGTTACTGGTCCACAAGGACCCCAAGGTGTAACAGGACCAGAAGGACCACAAGGTGTAACAGGGCCACAAGGACCACAAGGAGTTACTGGGCCACAAGGACCGCAAGGTGTAACTGGACCAGAAGGACCGCAGGGTGTAACAGGGCCACAAGGACCACAAGGAGTTACAGGACCGCAGGGACCACAAGGTGTAACTGGGCCTGAAGGACCACAAGGTGTAACCGGACCACAAGGACCACAAGGAGTTACAGGACCGCAGGGACCACAAGGTGTAACTGGGCCTGAAGGACCACAAGGTGTAACCGGACCACAAGGACCACAAGGTGTAACTGGGCCACAAGGACCTCAAGGTGTTACAGGTCCGACGGGACCAGAAGGACCGCAAGGTGTAACAGGACCACAAGGCCCGCAGGGCGTAACTGGGCCACAAGGACCACAAGGTGTAACTGGACCAGAAGGACCACAAGGTGTTACAGGTCCGACTGGACCTAGCGGACCTAAAGGTGATGACGGAACCAGTGTTACTATTATTGGAACTACCTCTACCCAGGCAGGAATACCCTATCCTTATGTAGGTAATAACGGGGACGGGTATATTACCTCTGATAATGGACATCTTTGGGTCTATGGATCAGGAACATGGACGGATGTAGGAACTATTGTCGGACCAGAAGGAGCTCAAGGACCACAAGGAGCTCAAGGACCACAAGGAGTTACCGGACCACAAGGTGTAACAGGACCAACAGGACCAGAAGGCCCTCAAGGCGTAACAGGGCCACAAGGACCACAAGGTGTAACTGGTCCACAAGGACCACAAGGACCACAAGGTGTAACTGGACCACAAGGACCACAAGGTGTAACTGGACCACAAGGACCTCAAGGAGTTACCGGACCACAAGGACCTCAAGGAGTTACCGGACCAGAAGGTCCACAAGGAGTAACAGGACCGCAAGGACCACAAGGTGTAACTGGGCCACAAGGACCACAAGGTGTAACAGGGCCAGAAGGACCACAAGGTGTAACTGGACCGCAAGGACCACAAGGAGTTACTGGTCCACAAGGACCGCAAGGAGTTACTGGTCCAGAAGGTCCACAAGGAGTTACAGGACCGCAAGGACCACAAGGAGTAACTGGACCGCAAGGACCTCAAGGTGTAACCGGTCCAGAAGGTCCACAAGGAGTAACTGGTCCACAAGGACCACAGGGCGTAACTGGACCAACTGGACCAGAAGGTCC
>Ga0129333_10003428_pt1 | contig 14849 bp, 10 predicted proteins | sample CPB6_08_DNA_FD_94474 | JGI IMG/M metagenome (GOLD analysis project Ga0129333, IMG submission 94474) | Freshwater to marine salinity gradient microbial communities from Chesapeake Bay, USA - CPBay_Sum_0.6_0.8_DNA | ecosystem: Environmental > Aquatic > Marine > Coastal | place: USA: Chesapeake...
CCCTGTGGACCTTCTGGTCCCTGTGGTCCAGTAACACCCTGTGGACCTTCTGGTCCCTGTGGGCCTGCAGGACCTGTAGCACCAGTGGCTGTATTGTCTACACTAAAAGTAATAGATTTAATTGCACTGTTTGGATCTGTTGTTATTGTAACATTGTTTCCTGCAATAAATTCAACAGTATCCAATCCCTGAGCAACTAGATTAGGACTGCCAGCAACTACCCAAGTTTTAAAGGTGCTATTCATAGCAACTTTAACTTCACCTGGACTTAGTTCCGATACATCAAATCCAGAATCATCATCAAATCTTATAGTATTAATATTACTGTAGGTATTACCATAACTTGCATTAGCATATATTACCCCTACAGTTAAAGTCGACGGCCCTGTTGCACCAATTGGACCAGTAGCACCAGTTGCACCTAATCCAGTAGCACCGATTGGGCCTGTCGGTCCTTCACTACCAGTTGCACCAGAAGCGCCAGTAGTATCAGGTGAAAATATAATAGACCATATTCCGCCATTGCCACCTAAAACAACTAATGGGTCTCCCGCTAAAAAAGTTGCCGATAAATTATAGTTAGAGTAAAATGAACTATATGTGACAGAAGTAACACGAAATACAAAAGTGTAAGTATTATTTTGGACATACAGTATACCTGAGCTCCAAGTATCTATCCAAGTTTTTTGATCCCCACCATCATAAGCAAATCTTGATAAACTTATATTGGTTAAGTTTTGTATAACTTGACTATTAGGAATAAACTGTATTTGTCCGCTGGCTGCTTGACCCGGATTAGGCAAGTAAAATTGTTCGTATCTTACACCACCTGTATAACCTGTTGCACCTGTACTGCCAGTTGCACCTGTCGGCCCTTGTGGTCCTTGTGGGCCAGTTGATCCGGGAGGGCCTTCTGGTCCCTGTGGTCCAGTTACGCCCTGTGGACCTTCTGGGCCTTGATTACCAGTAGGACCTTGAGGACCTATAGACCCTGTAGCACCTGGTGGCCCACCACTAGGCCCAGTTGGTCCAATTACTCCAGTAGCGCCAACTGGTCCAGTCGGTCCTTCTGCACCGGTTGCCCCCGTTGATCCAACAGCACCCGTTGCACCAATACCATCTGCAGTGAATACAAGACTAAATAAATCTCCGCTTGCAGGTTTTATATTACCTGCACCACTTAACCAATTTACATTAAGGATTCTATATGTAGAACTATCAGAAGTACCTGTTACTCTATAAACATAAGTATGAACATTATTGGTTAGTAAACTTTGAGATGTAATAGTAAGAACACCAGTATCCCAAGTTGAAATCCATCCTTCTTGATCATCACCATTTGCATCAGTGTAGTTTACACCTATTAGAACGGTTGCATCAGGATCATTTACAGATGTCCATTGAACTGCTCCGGGCACCATGCTCCATTGCCCAGGTTTATAAAAATAATTTAATCCTCTATTAATAGCATCTGGTACGTAACTTATATAAAAATCATCATCATTAGTAGGACTAAATGAATCTGCACCAGATAAAAATTCTACATTGATAGCTTTATAACCAGAATAATCAGTTTTACCGGTTACCCTATAAACATATGATGCTATTCTTGTAGGACTATTATTAATTATTGTTAAGATACCAGCATTAAAGAAACTTAAATAACCTGATTGATTGTCTCCTTCCCAATCGAGATTATCAATATAAATTGTATTCACTGCACTGGGCAGATCTGTTGCTGTCCATTTAATTCTACCGTTACCTGGATCGCCCCCGCCTATACCCGCTATATATTTGTAATGTAACCCTGCTATAGGACCGGTAGCACCAGTTGGACCAGTAGCCCCCGTAGCTCCTTTAGCTCCAGTAGCACCTTGCAGACCAGTTGCACCTTCGGCACCAGTGGCCCCGGTAGCACCCAATCCAGTAGCACCAGTAGCACCTTGCAGACCAGTTGCACCTTCAGAACCAGTTGCACCAGTAGCACCTTGCAGACCAGTTGCACCAGTAGCACCTTGCAGACCAGTAGCACCAGTAGGTCCAGTAGCACCAGTAGCACCTAAGCCAGTAGCACCAGTTGCTCCCGGAGGGCCACCTGACGGTCCAGATGGACCAGTGATACCAGTTGCACCTACTGGACCAGTTGGTCCAATACTACCAGTAGAACCAACTTCACCAGAATATACAGCTTGAACAATTTGTATATCTGGAGTAAATCTAGCTGTGCCGCTACCAACTGGATTTTGTAACCATTTACCTTGTAGAGTAATTTCGTCTGTAGTTTCAAGATAAAGAACTACGGTAGTGTCAACACTGCTTCCTTCTGTAGTGGATGTGAGACCAAAAGGCAGTTGAGTTCCGTTTTTAAAGACAGCCACACTGGCGCCATTATAATCGCCTGCATTTAATTTACAATTATAACTTATACTATAAATGCCATTAATTGGAACTCTAAAAATATTATTACCATCTTTAGTAACGCCATAACTGGATGATTCCGAATCAAACTGTAATACTGTCCAAACGTCTGGTGGTGGTATTGTAAAGAGAGAGCTATACCATACACCATAATTAACTACAGTACCGCCTGCTCCTACTGGACCAGTAGGACCTGCAATACCTTGTAAACCAGTAGCGCCAGTTGCGCCAGGGGGGCCTCCACTAGGACCAGTGGGCCCTTCTACACCCGTAGGACCAGTTGGTCCTGCAGAACCTGTAGCTCCTGTTGAACCTATTGTATTAACAACTAATGGTTGACCATTTGAGTAGAGAAAGTTGTCAGCATTGACTGTACCAGACAAATATAAATTACTAAAAGTTGCAGTCGGCGAACCAATATTGTATACTGCGTTCGATCCAGGTATAACATTAGTATTGAATTCAGTTGTAGTATTAACTACTAAAGTATTAGTTTCAGTATAATTTAGATTTGATAGATTAGTTATATATGGTTGATTTGCACTAGTAATAGTAGCTGCAATATTTCCGCTATATGTGGGCAAATAAGCAGCTACATTTGCATTACCAAAGTTGCCTGTAATTAGATTTCCATCTAAATAGAGCATGCCATCAGCAGCACTAATCACTGCGCCATTAATGACAACATTTTGTCCAAAATAACCGCTAACCCAAGTTACAGATGGTGATCCAATACTATAAGTATTGCTAAGAACTGCAAGAATGTCAGTGTTAACTGTAGTAAGATTAGCATTTCCTCCTACAATTGGTTCGCCATTACTGTAAAAGAACTGACTAGCAATAACATTTGCAATTGCTTTTACATCACCGGTTGCATACAGATTGCCTGAAAGATTTATATTGTTAAGATTTACGTTACCATCTGGACCTATTACTCCGTATAGTTCAGTAAAATTCTGATTAACTTTATTAAATGCTACAAACAGTGTATCGCCTGTTTGACTATCTGGGCCTGTACCTAAGTTTATTATTTGTTGGGTCATTATAATGATATCTACTTGTTATATTTATTCAAACATTATTTGAACCTCAGTCGTGAAAATAGGCCTTACGGCCTATTTCCTGCAGATAATAAATTAGCTATTATCAACTTGTACAAATGTCACTGCTTGCCAACTTGGTTGAGTATCTAATATAGAACCAGTTGAATATGGGTCACTGAACCAATATCTCCATTTATTAGGAGTTGATTCCCAATCCCATACATATTTGTTACTAATGCGACTTACAGCAAAAGTTTCGCTAATATCAACTTGCTCGGCACCAACTGTTTGAGTAGCACAACTCACTGTTACATTAGTTGAACTATTTATAGCAACAATAGTTACATTGCCAGTAAGACTTGTTCCAACGATTTGGTAATCAACAACAGGTGTAGAATAACCAGTAACATTAGCAGCAGTCCAAGTTACATAGGCATATTCTCTATTGTTTGTATAACTGCCGCTACCTGCACCAATGTTAGCAACATTTGCACCAGAAATATCAGCTAATGTGGCACGAATCACCATTGTATTAGCCGCAGTTAAATCTGCTGCAAGTGCATTTACCAAGGTAGCTATAGTTGTACTGTCCTCGGCAGTGTTATTGACTTCAAATTTACGCATGCCTTTTTGAAATAAAATATAGGCACTAGTTTCTACACTACCACCTGCATCACGTAAAAACGAACATGCAATTGTAGGAATAGTTTGATCTTCGTTACCACCGGTCCCGCCGATATGATTGCTATTAATCGTAATAGGACTTACATAGCTATCAACTGTAGTAGTAGTTGCATCTGGATTTGTATAAGTTTTTTGTATTTTTAATTTTGCCATTTCATTTATTCCTTTAAAAGTTAGCGTTCTAGGCTACCCGGAGTGGCGCTCCGAGAATCATAGTACAATGATATTTATCGTATTAACTGAAATATTAAGATCTACGAGAAAAATATCTAAACCAATCCATGGCAATTTTTCTAACCCCTGAGTACTCAGGGGTTAAAGGCTCAACTGGATAACGTTTTATAAATCGATATTGATAACTATCTTCCCACTTTTCATTTTGTTTTATTGCATTAGTTATTGCATCAGCTAAAAAATCATCCCACCTTAGAACTTTAGAAAATCCGGCCGATTTAAATAATTCTCGCAATTTTTCAACTGGATACTCTTTTAATCTTTTTGCAAATTGCTCCACAAATAAAAGATCTTTTGTTTCAGCGTCATAATATTTTTTAAGATCCTTCATATATTCATTACGAATCTTTATATCAGACTGATTATCCATTGGATGTGTAGCTATATAACCTTTATACCTATTGCTTAAAGTTGTAAATTCTTGATATTTCATATTACGAACTTTTTGATCCAATACAGTTAAAAACTTATCCAACATTTCATTATTAATTTTTATAATTTCTTCGTCGGGTGTATAATCAATGTACTGTTGAATATAAGGGTTTTGTCTATCGGCTAGATATTTTATAAATCCTGGAAACTCTTTATTAATATAATTAAAACCCACTGGTTCATCTGTTTCGTTCATAAACTGCTCACTGGGAAAATGTATTTGATATTTTTCTCCTTCGTAACTGGGCTTAGTAGGTATTAAAATATACAATGGTCCTTGATTATTGAAGTGATCAAAATAATTGTCCCCCCTAGTAGCTGCTGTACACCAACGAGTGCCTCTGCCGTAATAACAGGCTGCTGCTTGATCTTGAGGTTGTAATACTCTAACATTCTCGTCTCGATATATCTCTTTAGCTTCCCCTCGTTGTTCTTCTGCAGGTTTTAAAATATCGTCATGACGATATTTAGACCACATCACATTTTCAAAGTCTTCGTATGTTTTAAATCGATTTATATCGGCATGTTCGGGACGAATTATTCTTCTCTGTTTGCCTAAATGGTATATACCTAAGAAATCGTGTCTGTTTAAATCTTCCCAATTTTGATCGGTATTGTTAATAACTGTTCTGGCCAACCAAGGTGTATATTGTTTGTTAGCAGTAGGATCTTTAGATTCTATATATTTTAGGGCTGCTTCTATAATTTGTGGTTTCAATGCTTCAAATACCGCATTGGCGGTATTGTTATTAACTTTATAGGTTTCTCCGTCGATTGTGATGTCGACATTAAAAGGTCGCGTAAATCTTTGTACTCGAACCATTGCATCAAATACTTTGAGCATATTTTCATCTTGAGGAAAAATTAGTTGACCTATTCTGTACAAAAGAGGGTGATTTTTTATCACAGTAAAAATGCGATCGCCCAACTTCTTGGCAGTGATATCTCTGCGATACTCGATTAAAAATTCACGAAATCTCATAGTAATATTTATTTTAATCTATCAAACAAAAAGGGCCTTACAGCCCTTTTTGACTTCCCATCCCGATTGCGAAGTTTTAATTATTTATCAATTTTGGCTGACAAATTTGTTTAACTTTTCAGCCTGAACAATAACATCTTCTGTATTAGGAAAAGTTGGTAACACAGGAAACTGCAAATCATCCCTATTTTGATCTGTCAGTTTACTTTGATATTCAGACATTAAAGCATCGCGACTTTGAAATATTGGTGTCACAAGTATTTCGTTGGCTAGTTTCAATAACTCGAGGCGAATCTCGTATGGTGTTTTGCTCATAATTATCTCCTTTGTGTATGTGTGTAAAAGTAATCGAGCAGATTACTAAAAGTATTTATTTTGTTTTCTTACTGACAGATTTTTTTAATTGAATAGAGAAAAGACTATATTCTTTAATTAAATTTTCTGTAAGTATTTTTTGTTGATTTGATTTTTGATCAGTTAAGAGTTCAATATGTTCGGCTAATGTTTTTAAATTTTCTCTTAATCTTGGTCTATTGTTAATTTCAACACTATCTGTTTCAGGCCAACTATAAATGTAATTACCAGCAAAATCTCTAACTAATAACCATCGAATTCCGCCAGCACTATACAGTTTTATTTCTGCATTATAACCAGGAATAAATCCGCTAAAATCTATATCACCAGTGCTAACTTCTCGCCCGTTTTGTCTAATCCAATTAACAACTGCATTAACTTCCTGAGCTGTATTTGGGCCCATATCTCCTAAATTGCCTATCATATAAATGTTATCAGTAGGAGTATTAGTAAATGATCTAAACAATCTGCGACCCACAGTTCTAATAGCTTGTGCCATATTGCCTGGCAAATCTGCTACTCTATACCATTGTGGAATTTGAAATCCTTGTCTAGTTAATAAATTGTTTGCAACAGCAGGTAAATTTTCAACATCGACACGTTGTTCGATTTCATTTCTTTGATCTGGGTACCCTGGATCATCAGGATCTGCTTCTATATTTCTCATTCTCCCTAACATATCACGCATTTGATCTGTGGGTTGTATTCTGCTAGCTGCACGTTGTGCATCCGATCTACTACCCACTCTTTGTCTTGGTGCATCAGATTCTGGTTTATTTTTATTGGTTGTAGTAACAGGTTGATCGGATGATTGTTGTGAGGGAATATCTATTTTAGATTTTTGTTTTGTTCTTGTCATAGTAAAGTATTTATTTACTGATCAACAAAAAACCCGCCGAAGCGGGTTTCTTGTAGTTCCAAATAAAACTGCTTATTGGAATGATAGGTTTGCTACACTGATTTCACTTAGGTAATCACCTGCATTACCAAGCGAACTTGCAGTATTTGTAAGCTCTACGTAGCCGTAACGTGTCATAAAGCCAACTACTGGTTCGAAAGTAGTTGGATCTAGTACAACACCAGAGCTCATTAGAGGAATATATGGGCAGTAGAATGCAGCAGCATCTGCTTCACTGGAACCCTTATATCCAACTAGTACTGCTTGTGTATCTGCTGCATAACTATCAACATAGATACGCATTGCACCATTTAGTGTACCAACGAATTTAGTGTTGGTTGGTGCTTCAAATGTACCTTCTGTTGTACGAGCAAATGCTGAAGTTGTTGCGCTCTGAAGAACTGTTAGAGCAGCTGGACTTACCACTGCCCAGTTACCAGCGCCACGACGTGTACGCTGAGCAATCAAGTTAGCAGCACGATTGATTAAAACTGCTAGAGCAGCATGTTCATCACCAACGAATGTTGCTGTACCCGAAACAGCGGCCTGATCGTAAGCATAATCAGTAGCAGCAAGACTGCGAAGTGATCCAAGAATCTCTTGATCAATTTCAACAGTAATTTCTTGTGCTAAAGCAGCCATAATTTCAGCTTCAATATCTAGACCATGCATACTCTGTGCATCTTGAGCAGCTTCAAAGGTCCAACGTGCGCTGAGTTTACGTGTCTTAGCTTCAACAACTTGTTTTAGAATCTGAACATTAATTTTACGTCCAGGATTTCCTTCAAGTGCAGATGTGCTTGTTGCACGACCAGTAGTCAAACTACCAGAATATGCAGTAGCAATCTTAAATGGGCTAAGAGCCTCATCACCAGCAGTTACGCTGGTATCAAATGGACTTGGTGCTGTTGCAGTAGCAGTTTCAGCATAGCGTACACGTAGTGTATGAATCTGAGCAACTGGGCCAGTCATTGGCTGTACACCAACAATTTCGTTAGCGATAACTGTGGGCATAACACGACGAATTACTGGAAGAATTACACGATTCAATGTAGCTACGTTACCTGCTGAAGTTGCGCCTGCACTGGCGGCTTCCATTAGGTGCTTGCGGGTGTTTTCTAAAATAACTCCCATTGTGGTTCTACGTGAACCATTTAGGCCTTCTAGAAGGGCTTCTCTTGTTTCGCCCCAACGGCCCTCTAATAGTACTTGTGACATTTTTTTACCTTTCTCCTATTTAGGGTGTCTTAATTAAGCCCTGCTAGACGCTTTAGTTCGATAACATTACTGGTATCTACTTCGGCGTTGACCTTAGCAGTTTTATCTCCTGTAACCTCTTTACGACTTTCTGTTAACACAGCACGATTGCGATCGGGTTGTGTTTGACTGCTGTTGTTAAGAACTGCAGGAAGATACTTGTCAAATGCAGACTTTAGCTTATCAGTCTGCACTGTTTCAAGAAGCTGACTCATTACAGCCTGCTTCTCTCTATTCAGAGATTTAAGAAGCTCGTTTAGAGTATCTTTACGCTCTGTTGATTCTTTAATGACTTGGACTTCGCGTTTAGCTGACTCAACTAATTGTTCTTTTTCAGTAATCCGAGCTTGTGCTTCCATTACTTCTTGATGCTTCTGCTCTAATTGCTGACGAAGATTTACAATTTCTTTGTTTTCGTTAAGATAGCTAATTGCAAACTCACTTGCAAAAGCTTCAAACAGTTTGCGTCCAAAATTATTTTCGCGAGCTGCCTGAATATCTTCTTTAAGTTGAGTTAGTTCACCAGTTAGACTCTTTGTCACTGTGCCTTCAACAAGACGAGCTGAACGTTCGATGAATTTCTTTTGAATAGATTCCATCTTAACTTTTGCTTCTTTAATTAAGCGAACCTTAGTTTCAACTAAATCCTTCTTGTCTTGACTGAATTCCTGAATCTCTTCTGCCAATTGCTGAATTACAAAATTTTCAAGTTTTGAAGTTGTAGCCTTAGCAGCTTGGCGATCAGATCTTAATTCCTTGATCTCCTCTGCTAATTTTTGAACTAAAAACTTGTCGAAACGTTGTAGACTTTCCATCATTTTACGATTGAATCTTACACGGTCAGCTTCCATACTGGCCTTTTCGTTTCTAAATTCAGTAATTTCAGTTTGGAGACTTTCAGTGATCATACGGTCTAGGGCTTCTACCATAATGCCCTTGTCATGTTCATAGCGGGTTGCAAACTCATTACGCATTTCACTGCGAATTTGTTCACGTGCTTCAGTTAACTTAGATTCCCAAGCTTCATTCAAAGCCTGTTGTGTATCTTCGTTAATGATTCCACTATCTACTAATGGCTTGATAGCGTCGAACATGGATCATTTCTCCTATTTAATTTTTAACTCTTTAATTAACTTAGCGACTTCTTTTTGTAGATATCGTTGAACTTTTTGATCTGCACTTGCTTCTGCAGCCATTTCAAAAAGTTTGTGCCCATACTTCATATTTTTTGCACCTTCATATACAGGTGTAGGATATGCATTAGGGGCACTAGGCTGTGCTACTATATCAACCGTTACGATTTCAAAGTCACTTACTTTCCCATTGCGGTCAACATTGCCTTGACCACGACTAGAAACTCCCAATTTTACTCCACTCTCCAACATGGCCTTAATTAAATTGCCCATTGGTGTAGGAAGTATTTTTAACTTGCCAAAACCATTTGGTCCATCCATCCACATACGTGTCATATTGTGGCAGACACGATCAAGATTAATTTTAAGATCATCGGGATGGTCAACTTCACCTAATACACTGTAGCCTTTTTTGATTTTCTCATTAACACTATCTACAGCTTTCCCAATTTCTTTAACTTCATAAACTCGACCATTTTCATTTAGGACGCCCCCTTGAAGACAGATACCTTCCATATAAAGATTTTTTCCGCCACCGTGAGGAGCATCCTCAGAGATTACCTTCATCTCCGCATTATCAAAGCTTAAATGTTCTCTGAGGATGTGCATCAAATAGTCCTTATCTTGCCTTAAGCACGCTGTGAGTACTCACTTTTTCAGTACTACCAGTTGTGCGGCCTTCTGCTCCGTGCTCTGAACTGTATTCACCTTCTTTGGTTTTAAAAGAAGATTTTCCAGCATCACCGCCTGGAACATTCTTGAATTTACCAGCGTGTGGGAGATTGCCCTTACCTTTGGTATATTCATTGTTAGGGGTAGGTGTTGCTTTGCCATCTGGATTTTCTTCGGATCCTTTGGCTTTTACTACTGTACCACCCATATTGACACCTGGTCCAGTTGCAGTGCTGTCTTTATCGACTTTAACTTTTTTACCTGCACCTACTTCATGTCCTTCACCCTGTGCAGGTGCTTGACTATAAATGTCACCTAACTTATCCACATATTCACGTAGACGAGCAGCTTCACTTACTTTTTTCTTGTCAGCATCCATTAATTTCTTCTTTTTATCATCTTTTTTCATGGCTGCTTCTTGAAGATCTTCATCATCTTCTTCTTCGTCATCAGCATCTTCGACGTCCTCGGCATCCTCTGCGTCTTCTTCGGAATCCATGTCCATATCCATGTCTTCCTCATCTTGTTCATCGCCAGCCATTAATGCATCAAATTCTGCTTTTAGTTCGTCTAGAGCATCTTCAAGATCCATAACACGATCTTCAAGTTCTTCTCCGTCGCCGTCCATGCCCATACCATCCATGTCTGCTTCAGCATCACCAACATCAGCATCCATGTCATCCATATCAGCATCCATTGCATCTAAATCGGTGCCGATCTGATCCATATCAGCATCCATATCATCTTCTGCTTCAGGTATACCAGTGTGATCCTGGGTAACTTCGTCTACCAAAGATCCCATTGGATTATCTATCATTGTTTCATCAACTAATGACTCATAAATCTCACGACTTTTTTCCACTACGATCTGATGGAAAAGTTGACGTGCTTGATCTTCTTGATCATTAATGATATATTCTATCAGTTTTTCATACTTGGTCATGTGTTCTTTCCTTGTAAAGATAAACAATATCTGTAGTTATTTACAGATATTAGAAAAAAACACTGTTTTAAGGTTGATTTTTGAAGGTTTTTGGAGGCTTAGATACCTAAACCGCCAGGAGCAGCAGGTAGCTTATATTGTTTGCTTATTTTGTCCAAATATTTTTCATGCTCTAATTTACGCACATCATTTACCATTCTTAGCTTACTAAGGCGTTTCAATGTGAGTTTTGTTCGTCGCATAGTGGTAGGCTTCATCACAGAATTATCATCTTTTTCTGTTCTATACCCATATGGTGTTGGCTCAAAAATTTCGTTTAATATCATAATTTTATTTATCAAACCGGAGGCGGAGCAGCGGCTCCTCCTGCTGCAGGTGCTCCACCTGCAGGTGCACCAAGGGCCTGTACAGACGCTTCAGGTGCACCTGGTGTAGCAGGCATTGGCCCCAATGCTCCCATATCTGCACTAATAGCACCTGGAGTGATACCAACACTACGTAACCCTGCTTCCTCGGCTGGTGCAATTTCAGCATCGCCTTGCTCTTCACGCCACATACGTTCGTTTTCACTCATTTCTTCTTCAGTTAAACCTAAAAATCTACTTAATAAGAAACGTTTACTCATATAGGGTATTTGCTCTAAATTACCAAATGCTTGTATTCTGGTATTGTCCAATTCTGCTTGTCTATAACTGGCAAAATTCTGTGGTTCATTAAATTGTAACTCAAAAATACCACCATCAATATTAATACCACGCCAACGCATAAAAGTTTTAAATTCAATATCTAATTTATTACAAATACTTCTTTGTAACCTCATACAATATTGATTAAAGCGCCATTCTTGAATTAAAGCATTACCCACACGTCCATCATTGTAATTATTGCCTTCTAGTCCAGTATCTAAACCAGATGGCAAATAACTAGCAGGAATACGCAGACCTCTAAATAACTTATTAGTAAAGAAATGTAAATCTGTGATTTCACCTAAGTTAGCACCACCTTGTAAAATTTCAACTTTACTACCGCGATTTTCCGCAGTTTGAGGGAAGAAATAATCTTCATTTGTACTAAGAGGATTGTAAGTAGCATCCATCATATTTTGGCCGCCACCTGTTTGAGTAGGTATACGACGCTGGCTGATTTCATTTTTAACACGTTCAACGAAACTCATAGCCATATGACTGGGCATATTACCCACATCTATATAGAAAACACGACGTTCAGGTGCTCTTTGAATACGATAGATTAATATAGCATCTTCAAGCAATTCTTTTTGTTTAAAAACCTTGAATACATTTTCTAATACACTATTTCCAAATGGCCAACTAAAATCTAAACCTTCAGTTAAACTTAAATGCACTACATGCTCTGCATTTATAGTGTTCTCATTTTGAGCATGACTAAATCTACTACCTCCACTATACGGAGTTTTCGGCTGAATATATGCACCTGCAGGGCCACCAACTTGTGGATGATTTACGCTTATATCAGTGGCATTTATTGTGGTTGCAGTTAAATTTTCAAAATTAGGAGCTAAGTCTTTTACAATATATTGTTCTGGTTTTTTGCCTTCGGCTTCATTGACAATTACCTTAGTGACCTTGCTCATTTCAATCCAAAACAATTTAAAAGTTTGCGGATCTCTTAAAAATACTTGATCCCCATACTTTATTGTATTTCTAAAGATTTTAAATATACGTTTATCTAATTCATTAAGACTTATCCATTGATGTAATTGCTCTTTAATAATCTTAATTTCATTATCAGTGGGTTTTTCTTTCCAATAAAATTTAAATGCTGTACCATTTTCTTCATTGCTTTGAGTGCAAAACTCCGCTAAAATATCTAAAGCAGCATTTATTTCACTGTCCATATCCATTTGCTCATACTGATTATATCGTTCAATACGATTAGGATGACCTATATAAACTTCAGGCAAATTACTTTGATAATTTTTAAAACCCATATTTGTGGGTTGACCTGCACCCAATGGACTCACGTTACCAGATGTGTTGACAGTGCGAAAGTACTTTTTCCAAGCCATTTAAGATAATCCTGTTTTGTATTTACTCATTTTATGCAGAAGCTCGTAAAAGTCGTTCCTGAATTTCCACACTATCACGTAGATGATATACCATATCATCTAACGTTTTTTGCTGTTTTGACATTGCAGCTAACATTGAATCAAAATTGATATTTACCGGTATACTGCCTTGTCTTAAAGGTATTACTGCTTCGGGCCCTGCTTCACCCACTGTGGTTGGGCCAGTGGCTATTCCACCATCTGCTTGCTGAGGATTCGAAGAACCATTTGGTGTCTGTGGCCTTTCACGTCTCCTTAATTCTTCTACTATTGTTCTAATTTCTTGTTCGTATTGCCGTCTTAACTGAATATTACCCAATGGGTCTGAATCAGATGATCTGTCCATTCCAGATAATAATGAATTAACACGAATTAATCTCGCTTCTAGCTCATTAATAGTTTGATTTTGCGGACGACTTGGTCCTTGGCCAGGTTCGGAAGGTTCTGCTTCAAGGCTAAATCCATATGCTCTACCTACAGCTTTAGCTAAATTACCAAGAGCTTCTGCAGATTCTTTTAGTTTGAAATCGTTTAGTAATAGAGACTCAACTACACCGGTAAGAGCCCGATTTCCATCTAAAAATTTATCTATCATTTTCTGACTCACATCAACTAGTTTAGGAGCATTGATAGCAAAGTTTCCTATAGATTGATCAATGGTCATTAAATTTCTATTCATATTTCGTATAGCAGTAGCAGTGGCACGATCCTCTTCGGTGTCTGTAGTTGCCCCGCTCGATCTAATTCTTGCTGCTTGATCTCTAAGTTGATTTACAATCTGTTCAATTTGATTAGCTGCTTCATTTGCAGATCTAATATGCCCGCCCACAGTGGTTATCATTGCGACTAAATCACCACCATAACCTGCTTGAGCTAGTGCAGCTAGACCAGATTGACTAACAGTATCCACTGCTGCTTGAACTGATTGATTATTCAATTTTATAGTTTTGGCTGTACTGTCTTGAAAATCTTCTGCATTCTGATCGATATTACCTAATATCTGTGCAATAGAATCTGCTGCTGGTCCCATCATTGATGCAAACCTAATGCCCTCTCTACTAATAACATTACCCCCTGTGCTGAAGAATTCTTTAGCATATTTTTCTGCTAAGGGCCCATACATTCTTCCAATAGTACCAAGTGCTACTCGCATATTTTCCTGTGCTTGAGGCCCTAACTGTCTTAATTGATCTTGATAGGCTAATTCCTTGCGTCTTTCCTGTTCCTGTCTACGCAATGCATCTGCACTTTGCCCAGTAAGTTCTGTAAGTTGACGTTGAGTGATAAGATAATTTGTTATATTTTGAGTTAAATCCTTTTGGTTAGCTATATCAGTTACACCTATTTGTGCTTGCAAGGCCATATACTCAGCTGCACCTGTTGCTAAAGATTCAAAATTACCATACATTCTAAGCAATGCACCATTTGCATCCCCAATTGTCCTAGCCTGTTGAATTGCTGCTTTAGCACCATTGGTTAAACCTATCCCAAGAGTAGCAAAATTTTCAATATTATCCTGTATGACTTTGCCGAATGCTTGTAAATTAATCCCTAACTGCATAACATCTGTGCGCATAGTTTGCAAACTACCACCAAAAGTTAAACCAGCTTGATTTACCTTTACAAAGATATCATATTGCCTTTGTAATCCTTCTAGATTAAATTTAATTAAAGTCTGAGCTGTGTCTAATCCTGCCTGTGCAAGTTTAGATA
>Ga0129333_10003429_pt1 | contig 14849 bp, 12 predicted proteins | sample CPB6_08_DNA_FD_94474 | JGI IMG/M metagenome (GOLD analysis project Ga0129333, IMG submission 94474) | Freshwater to marine salinity gradient microbial communities from Chesapeake Bay, USA - CPBay_Sum_0.6_0.8_DNA | ecosystem: Environmental > Aquatic > Marine > Coastal | place: USA: Chesapeake...
GAGACTCTTGCAATGCCTTCAATGCCGCATCACTGGTAAAGCCCCCTCCGCCCTGCGCTTTAGGTTTGGTTAATTGATCAAACTCGGGGCTATTAATAATGTCTTTTGTGGAGGGGCCGCTGGGCATGAACAAGTCCCCTACTCCTTCCAGCACATCGCCACGTGCAATCTTCTTGAGGGAGTCCGATACTGAGGGCACCTTTTGCAAGGAACCAATTCCACCGTCAGGAACTGCCTTTGTACCTGCAACAACGTCTTGTCCCCTCACGTCGATGGGGCCATAATCGGTAGCTGCACGAAGCGTTCCTGTGGGATCACCATAGTCGAGCGCCGCTTTTTTAAGAAGTTCTTCTTGATTCAATACTTGTTGAAACGCATTTGGCTCATAATAACCACCTTGCCCCGGAAGAACAGCGGCAGTATTAGGCGTTGCATTTTGAGCATCTACTACACTTAAATCAAAGGGTATAGTGTCAGGAATAGTGCGTATTGCCTCGTCTACCTTAGGAAGTGGCCCTTGTAGTTCAATCTGATTTGGGCGAGAAGGCTTACTAACCCCAGCAGCAGCATTATCTGCTGCCTCTATAGCGTTTGCTTGAGCAGAGGTTATTTCTCCTTTTGCTATTGCACGGACTAAATCTGGATCAGAAGCCGCCGCTACTTGATTAATGTTCATAGCAGCGGCATCTACGTCAGCAATATTTTTAACGCTTGGACCTTTAAGTTTTAGGTCACCAACTTTAAGTTCGGCATTCGCGCCTTTTTGTAGTTGAACGTCAGTAGCATCAGACATTGACCTAGAAGCGGCGTCATCTATTTGCGCTGTTGACCCACCACTCATGTAAGTAGTGGCTGCCGTTATCGCAGCATCTCTAAAGCCGTTTTTAGCTGCATCGCTTAGGCTTTGGCCTTGCAGTAACCCTGCTCCTGTGCCGACTAACTGCGCGGTAACCGCAGAAAGAACGGTAGGATTGTTCATAAATGCTGGCGTGTATTTGCCAACAAAGTTATAAACAGGGCTTCCCGGGGAGGAAAAATATGCGGTTGTCCCTGCCAACAAGGCAGACTTCGCCACATCCTTTAAATCACCCCCGCGCATCGCGGTGGTGGCCCCTGCTGCGGTTGCCGCTGCAAAGGTCGGGCCCATAATAGGGCCAAGAACTATCGTAAGACCAATCTGCGTAACAACACCACCAACATCACTTCTTACAAAATCACGAACGTCACTGACAGCGTCATCGACAACATCATCTACATCATCAATAAAATCACTAAGCCATTTTCCATACTCAGGAAGACCTGTTTTTGGGTTGATTGTTCCTGACCCGCCTAATGCTTTAAGAAGTTGCGCTTCTTGTGGATTAATGTGCGCCAACATGGTGTCGCCACGACGACCTTGGCTGGCCACCAATCTGGCTGCTTCTGCAATACCTCCCATCGCAAATTGCTGAGGAGCCATTGTAGCAATGCCCTCCTCTTCCTTTTTTTCCCCCTTTCTCATCTGCAATGCATCCATTGCAAAAAACAACATAGACGAAAGAAGTTGTTCGTCGTATTCAGGGGGAAGAATTTTTAATAAAGGAGGCGCGTCTTTTCTAAGCTCTTCAAGAAATTGAGCATAGTCATCTTTTCTTTCTACAGCTTCTTTAAGTAACTCAACAAGCTGCGTCAAAGAAGAAACTGAAACACCTGCTAATTTATCTCGGAACCGTTGAAGCATTGGTTCCAATTCCATGGCCACATCCGGGCGAGTCTCGCTTAATGCTTGTTTAGCGACCTCATAAGAATCCTCCATAGTGAGTATTGGAGAAGCTGAGGCCCCCGGTCCACCGGCCTCGGCAGGTTGCCCTAGTGCCATGATTCCTTCAGGGGATGTAGCCATGATGTGCCCTCAATCAAAAATTGCCTAAATTATGGCGTATTTACAGCGTTAAATCACAAAAATTAACGCATCTCATTCGGTCAAATCGTAGAGCGAAAGGGAACCAATAATGTCGTCAGTACCTGCAATCGTCCGTGCTGCTAAGGTATAAATATCACTTACTCCAGCAAGTGATACGCCAAGCTGGTTAACAAAGTTGTACTCTAGGTCTCCGGATGCCATTCCCGATCCTTGATTACTGCCCGACACATAGGTTGATTGCACAACCGTACCGCCCGTCATAGTCAAAGACGCTGTATCCATTTCAACATGAGTGTTTAAACTTGCCCATGTAGGCGTTGTAAGCGTAGCATTTTTGATAAGAGCGACCTCATAATCTAACGTAGAACCAATAGGCATTGCGTTAAATATTGATGGAATGACAACTGCGCCCAGAGTTGTGCTTTTTAATCGAATTGATACCAAGGGTTGAAATGCTGTACTAACTGTTACTGCGTTAGTTAATCGAGCCCAAGTCAACGATGCTTTCTGTTCATAGCCGCCCTCAGATATAACGGTGGAACAAATTTGTGTCAGCGTAGAGGAGGATGCAGTACTTGATGTATTTTCAATCTCATAACGAACCGGCAAAATAGCCGTGGTCATGTAAACCTTGTCTATGTCGTTAGCATTATTGAATGTGTGGCAGATGATGTACTGACCATCAATAATGAACCCGCAGCGCACCGAACCTACGCCCAGCCACTCAAAGTCCATCCACAGAATCTGCGCCTTAGTCAGATCAAGTGTTTTACCGGATGCCCCAGTGCCATCTAACTTGTCCCCGTTCCACGAAGATTGGGGGATGGTACGCGCGTCACTGGGAGTACCTGACGTATTGGTGCGCAAAACAAACTGAGGTTCGTCTGAATTGGACAACTGCAAAAACACGCCGTTACTTTCATTGAAATACCCTACCCGCTGTCGTAATCCGGCCTTCTTTTCATTCATGACGAAAGTCATCATAGCCAACAGCCCTTTCCCGGGCTGATATGGAAATACCCGGAAAGACTGCCGCACAACTTTACTGCCAGAAGTAGTTGTTACCGCAAGCGCCACACTGGATTGATCCGCCACATATGTCGCGGTGCCACCTGTAACTAAATCCTCGCTAAAGTGCGGGTCTTTGGCATAGCGATTCTGACTATCAAACAACGTATAGGGATTTGAAACACGTAGGCGGCCAAAAGCATCTGCGCCTGTTCCTGCGCCATATACGCCAACAATTGCGTTCCCGGAAGCCATAAGTTGCCCTATGAAGTTATCCAGCGTATTGAAATACTGACGCAGGATGTTGTTTAAGATGTCTTGGTACTGGGCGCTATATTCAGGAGGCGCATAGGGGAGCGCGGGAGCCTTGGTCCTCGGTAAAATAATTGTTTCGGTTGTTACAAGATTGGTAGCCATTAGCGCCTACCATCCGCACGAATATCAATTTTTGGAACCCCTAATTGCCACTGCGTACCACGGGTGTCGGACTCCACCCTAAACGCCATCTGCCGCCCCCTGACACGGGTATACAAAATCTGGCCAAACTGCTGAACATTGTAGGTCTGCTGCCCTGCGTAGGATTGCGCAGACAACACAGTAGGATCAGGTGCCGGACCATATCCTGACCCCGGATTTTGTCGAGGACGAACGGTGAACTTCACCAAAGGATTGATCGAAGTTAGACCAGAAGTATTTGACCCGTCAAAAGTGAGGTCTGGAATAATCTGCGAGACAAAGCCGTAACTATGGCCATCACCAATGTCAAAGTCGGAAGATTGGATATACGAGGTAATCGGGCTAGGTGGGTTAGTTGACCCATCATCTACCGAGGCCTCATGGTTGACCAAAAGCCCCGTACTAGTAGTAGCTATCGGGAAAGTGCGCAGAGAAGTATCAAGCCACGCAGTTCTATCCAACGTGCCGTAATACCAGACCTTCTCGCCGTAGTTGTAGATGACGTAGCTGTCTATCGTGGTGGAGTTCTTCGAGCAGTAGAACCACCAAATCTCTGTGTAGCCCTCATTCGTTCCCGCAAATACTTGCGCGAACTGCTGGGTGTTTATGTTGTCGTAAACATAGGTTCTAACAGAGCAAGGCAAGGTATTTACTCTACCGTCGTAGACATAAAACTTATCTATCCCCATCCAGAACACCGCCCCGGTGGCTGTAGCTACTGCGTTCTGAGAAGCAATGGAGATATTGTCGGAAAGGATGTTGAAGCTCCAAACCAAAGGAAACCCAATGTACTGCATTGAGTACATAGCGGAGTCTGTCCAAACCAGTACCTCAAGACGCGATTGCAAAGCAGCGACAATCGAAGACCCTCTGGAAAGCCGGAAGCTACCTGCTTGATTCGTTTCAGTGTCTGTCCAATCATAATAATCTTCTTGGTCAGACCAACGAATCAGCATGGGGTCTTGTGGCTGAGTGTTGTATGCCCCGTATGAGTCGCAACCAAACGCAATCGTTATCCGAGTGGCATCGGACACCATGATTTGGTTTATTTTGCTTGGAACATCCGTACCTTGAATAAGGACTCCACGAGTGGTAAACGCAGGAGTGGTGCCACCAAGTGGCTGCCAACGATAAAAAGGACCACCACGAGGAGAGAACAAAAGATCCTCTCCATAGTTAGATTGTGACCAAATACGTAGCTGTTGTATGGGTGCCGAGGAGCCTGAATAAGCTTGACCCCAACCGGGGAAGTTTGTGGCTTGATAAACAAGCGCACCGCCAGTATGGGCTACCGCAATCGTGCCATCTTCCCCGCGCGCGCCACCACTAAGTATGTTAGCCGCATTTGATGTGTAGGTTATATATTCACTATCAATCAAAATTGCGCCAGTAGGCGTAAATGCAGCACTACTCACCACAGAAATTGAGGTAACTGAATTATTAATATCGCCGCCGGGGCTGGCAGGAAGTGCAGTTACAGCACCACCGGCAATGAATCCGCCCCAAGGCGAAACGCCCCAACCAGTACCGATAGTGTTCGTAGCTGGGCCTACGCCTATTTGATAGGCTGAATCGGTAGCTGATCCACCATTACCACTATCAGACGCATTTGCAACTACGGGGGCACCACCATTATTAGCGGCAATGTTTCCTGCCACTGCTGCACGAGCAGATATGGTGTACTGCGTACCACTTATGACAGTCTGTATTTGATACTCTTGGTTTAGAACATCTGCTGTGATATTTCCACCAAGGCTTACTGCATTGGTAAACGTAACAAAGTCCCCCACCTGAATAGCATTTGCTTGTGTATCAGTGACAGTAATGGTCGAAGAACCGTTGGTCGCAGCAAATGTCGTCGTATTAAGATTTGTCTCGCGGATTGGAGTGATGTCGTAAAACTTCGAACCATTCTCTAAGTAAAACTTGAGGTTAGTTCCGATCCCGACAATATTAAACCCTCTAAGGGTTACCCAATTCCATAACGAGCGACACGTTCCGAGGAACGTGGTGTAAGTTTGAGCCGTCCAGCCACCGATTTTTTGGGGCATACCAGCACGAAATCGGATTTTGTCCCCGTCATACCATCCCCCTTCGTTAGTAAGAGTAGTGACCTCTCTTACTATCCCCGGCCTAAACTGAAGTTTTTGAAATGGCATGGTAATTCCTATTTATAACTGGCTAACTAAAACAACACCATTATTTCCTACAGCAATGTACCGGTTGTTGGTATATACCACTCCCAATAACCAAGCACGGTAAGAAGTATTTCCCGGGACAGTGCGTGGGGTCCATGTAACTGAATCAGAACTTGTTAGTAGGTAAGGTATTTGATAAGCACTAAACCCACTACCTATAGTTTGCGCTCCTACCACTACTATAGTTCCTGATGGAGGAGCAATAGTTGACCCATATAAATAACTAGCCGATCCTGACGATTGGGTTACAAAAGAGGTTGCCCACGGAGTAGTAACTAAATAAGCATTACCGCTACGATTAACGGTATAAATTAGCCTACTGTCTCCAAGATTACTTTCTTGCATGTAAGTTACGCTAGTAACACTGGAGCTAGTGCTACTTCCCCCTGTATTGCCAACTGGAATAGTTTCAAATGCGGAAGTACTAACAGCAGGGTCAGATGTAAGATCTATTACATTTGCAGACGCTCCTAAAACTGCAAGAGGGAAGGATCCGAGGGTAGGATCATTTATGTAAGTACCAGAATTGTAAGTACTAAGTCTTGGGGTCATTGTTGACCAAGCAGTACCATTTGTGCTGTACCACAACCTTGCTGGACTTCCAGTGCCAAAAATTATGTGAGTGACTGAAGACGAGTTATAACCGCCATATAGGCCTCCTCGAATATTGTACCCAGATCCTGCCGTAAAATCTAAAGACCAAGAACTCCCATCGACTGAGCTGTAAAAATACGAGTTATCACTGGTACTTCCGGCAGCAATTATTCTTGTTCCATCAAAGAAAAACGCTCTAGTATCAATAGGTTGACTTAAATAAAAACCCGTCCACGTAGAAAAATCTGTGCTGGAATATATTCTTCCACCAGCACCCGCAACAAAATATTTTCCCTGAGATGGAACATACACCGCTCCATATAAAGCTGGACTGTCATAGATAATTGTAGTTCCACTTCGTAAAAGACTAGAAGACCTTCGTAAATTAGCTCCTACAGCACCGTTAAACCCACCAAGACCGCTAAAAGAACTTCCTGCAAAAACATATCTTCCGAGACCGACGCTATAAGCAATCCCGCTAGTACTAGCGTCTCCCCCTTGAGCTGGCTGAGTAAGTGTCCATGATGTGCCATTGGTACTTGTTACAACCTGATTGCTGGGTCCTACTAGAACAAGTGTTGAATTTAAATACTGAATAGCATTTGCGGTGTTACTCCCTATTTGTGCAGCATTTGTATAAACAGTTGGGAAGGTAGCATTTCCAGCAGCACTTGTTCTTATAAATGTAGCAGTGGTAGCTAATGTATAGCCTGAAACTACATAAAGATTTATTGATCCTGCCGCATAATTTATTGCGGTTACGTTATCGGTTGCGGTAAGAACAATATTTGTCCACGTAACTCCAGTATTATCCGAATATATGTATCGTGCGCCTGTTGTAGTAGTCCCGTTACCATTGCCAATAGCTACCCACCGCCCCCCTGCTACGCCTGATGGAGTTCCATATGCAATCCCAATGAGGTCTTCTGTAACCCCTGATGGTGCACTAGTTGATGTCCACGAGGTGCCGTCCGTGCTGTAATAAATCGTAGAGGCCGATCCCGTACCCCCTACGGCTACAAAACGGTTATTGCCAAAAGCAATATCATAAAAAATAACACCAGATACAGCGCTTCCCCAACTAAGTCCAGCATCATTTGAGTAGATAATCCCCGTACTCCCCACTACTACAATTCGACCAAGAGAAGAACTATATGCAATTGATTGAAACCGAGAAGTAGAAGATACCCCCACGGGGGGAGAAATTTTAGTCCACGATATACCATCCGTGCTTCGTAAAATAGTTGCACTTGCTCCTACTGCAATAAAAACGCCCCCACACAATTCCACATCAAGTAAAGAAGATACAATGCCCCCAGCACCATTAGAAAGGTGCATAGATTTATCTTCCCAAACAATACCTACCTGTCCCCCAGAAGAGGAGGACATCATTATTCGCTGTGTAGTTGGGTCCATGATTATGTCGTGTAGTCAAGCAAAGCAGATCCGCGCCACGTAGTGCCACCATTGCTGGTAACAAACATAAACAAATGAACTCCATTAGCATTTACGGGGGTATTATTTCCGGGCCAATATACGTTTGCCCACCATGTAGGAACCGCTCCGGCAGAGGTGGTTAGTTGCACCGTCAAGCTGTAAACCTCTGTCGGTACGTTGGATACCGTAAACGTAGAGTTGCTTGAAATAGACTTGGTGAAGTAATTGCCTAACGAACAGTCCACGTTCAACGCTGCTACCGCTACAGCATTACTCTTATACTGGCCGTTCATGTATGCACCCAACAGCGTTTTATTCGTAAGCGCTTGGGCACTGATGGTATCTACTAAGAACCGCAAAATGGAACCTGTTCCAACAACGCCAGTGTCTGTTGAACTATTCCAACTAAAGTTACCGTTGGTCACCAAGTTAGACAACGAAGCAGCAGGTATTTCAGTTACAACAGCACTCGCTGCATGAGCAACGTCTGACGTTCCACCTTGGGCACGAGTTAATCCAGTTAGGGTATTAGTAGATTTTCCAGCGTACGTAATACGCTCTGAATCAATTTGTATTGTTCCGCTGCTAGAGAATGCAGTCCCATCAACAAGTGTTAAAGAGTTAGCTCCGGCCGCAAGGGCACTTGCCAATGTAGATGAGGGAAATGCGGTGGCATACGCTGGAGGCAACAATTTTTCATTTACAGTGACGTTTTTACTAGTGGTTGACTCAACCACTGTGAGGTTGTTGCCTATCCGAAAGTTTTGGCTAACTGAATTTAATGCGTCGTATGCGTTAACCCCATCACAGACAACAAAAGATGTTTGTCCTGTTGGAATAACTACAAAAGCCGAACCGGGAGCGGCTGTTGTACCACCAATGGAAGTGGCCACATAAATCGTAGCCGTATACCCAGAAATATTTTTAATGACATAAAGCTTAGTGGCGGGTGGCGCATATACCGCAAAGTTTGCAGCAAGCGGCGACCCCACACTAAGCTCAAGAACCGCATTTCTTGCTTGATCGGCCGCACCATCCGTGGCCACTAGTGCATACGGTGTCGCTGTGACAGTGATGGGCTCATAACCAGAAATAGCATCTTCAATTAAAGTGCCAAGGTTAGTGTTCGTCGTAGAGCCCCATGTACCAGACTGCTCTCCGGTCCCAATAAGCTCAATACGTAAATTAGGGGAAAACGTACTTGGCATGGCTATTCCTTACTTTTGCCTTGCGGCGTTGTATTGTTTGACGCATTGGTCGAGGGCAGCTTTAAGCCTGTCTGCTTCGGCAGCGATCCCAACAAGAAATTCTCCATCCTCTCGATGAAGCTCTTTTCCACTACAGGAGGCTGATCCAGTGCTGGTAGTACCGGACACGGTACTTGTTTCGGCGGGGCGGGGCGATCTGTCGCGCAAGCTGTTACTAAGAGCAGTGGCACGAGCATTAATATCCCTAATCTCGGCATCTTTCTGTCTCCTTAACGTATCAGCCGTGTTCTGTAATTGCTGCTCCCGTTTACGTGCTTCTTCTTGCGCCTTGGCGTACTCGGCGTACTGCTTGGCTTTTTCCGCATCCCATTTCTGTTGGATTTCGGCTTGGCCAGCAGCGTTGCCTTTATAATACCCTCCCCCGGCTGCCGTGCCAATGGCAATTACAAAGCCGAGGATGACCCAAGGATTCATCATTTTGGCGGCACTTTGGTGCCATCCAACTTCTTGTGAATCTTAACATCTTTGCAAACTTTTACTTCCTTGCCCTTTGCGTCCTTTTGGACGTTGCAGACCTTTTTGACTTCCTGCGCCAACGATAAGTTAACAGTCAGGGCCAGCAAAGTTATCAATAGCGTTTTCATCAGTTGATCTCCGGATGAGGGGGTTGTTGAGGCGCTGGCTTACCACCATAGCCTGTAACTACTGGCGGCGGTGAACTAATAGGATCGATGGTCGGCTCCACACGCTGTATTGGTGCTTGCGTAGGGGCAGGTGCCTTGGGTGTTGGTGGCGGGTCTGCTTCAGGCTTGCTCAGGTTTGGTGGTACGAACTGCGGCAGCGCATCCTTACCTTTGACCGCCAAAAGTGTTGCCAATGAGCCAAGTATGTACTTGGACATGTCGCTCAAAATCAGGAAAAACTGTTTGTCCGCAGGAGCCATGCCCGACATTGGCTGTGTTACAAAAACGACACTGTATAGGCTGACCCCAACCATGATGACCACGGTAAAACAGAAGGTCAGCGCGATACAAAATTTAATTACCGCATCGTGTTGTTCCTGAGTTAGTGCAAGGAACTGGCTGATCAACTTTAGCGGGTTCATACGGTTCCACCTTCATGTCTTCAGGTTTAGTTAACTGATCCGGACAGGTTCCGGTGCTACTACAGTACGGCCTCTTGCACTGCTTCTTTTCCCAATTCTCCGGGTCCTGACATTCGTACCGGTAGCGATCACACCCACTAAGCCACGCGAGTATCAGAACCAAACATATTGAGTGCCACTTCATAGTGATGCTCCCTGTCTGCCAATCCAATAAACCCACCATTGATTCGCTTGGTCAACATGCGGATATCCCCTGCATCGGCCAAAGCATTCAACTTATTCGTTTCCCAAAACCAGCAAGCACTTTGCGCCGCGCCCTCGAAGGTCTCCAAGTATTCCGATGCTTGTTCTGGTGTCATATCAAGCGAGGCACCAAACCAAAAATAATTATCCTTGCCCGTCAACTGGAGGATGCCTCGTCCGCGAAAAATCCAGCCCTGCTCACTAGCCTCATCCCCGTTACCCATACGATTGGCGTAAACGCGCGACGCGATCTTGCGTGGATTTCGCTCGTACTGCTTGGCAAGTTCAAGCGTTGGGAAGTACTTCGGAAATACGCGCATCAAACCAGACGCGCTGTAGTTCAAATTTTCTGTGATAAAGACAAAGCCCCCGGACTCATGGCCGCACTGGGCCAAGAATGCCGCTACGCGCTTCGGGGTATTAATTTGATATTCATCGAGTAGGGATTTTCCGCCTAGCTCTGTCTGCGGACCAAACAGCGTGTCATACCACTGTTGGGGATATTTGGTATGCGGGGCAAATTTCTTAAACTGCGCGAGTGTAATCATTTACCGTACATCCTCTCAATCTGTATTTCTTTGCGAAGTTCTCGCATTTTTTTAACTTCTACTACTGCTGCCTGTGTTGCAAAATACATGTCGTAATACATAAAAGCTAAAACGGGCATCACGATAAAAAACATCAACAGAACTGACAAGACCACAACAATCAGTGACCAAGGGACATCCTCTGTATCGCGCTTTTCGTTGTTAGCCACATTATTCCCACCGCCCATATAACTACGAACACCACTGCCGAGACCCACGCCACCTTTGCCTTGATTTCCTGTATTCTTTTTCTGCGTCGCCATGATGCTATCTGTGCTCGTCTAAGTTCTTCTGCGTGGGCTTCCTCCTGTTCGGCAACGATCTGCTGCCACATCTTTTCGAACTTTTCCCATAGGGAACCAAGCTCTGGCGGGGCCTTATACACCATGGTTTCCCGTATTTCCGCCAGCATAGCGTCTAGCCTAGAGGTTATCAATATGCGCTTTAGGGCCCTACGGCCAATGCTTTCCTCCCCTTTATAGACCTTTTTTGCGTCTATTTGCTCCTTCAAAAAAGCCTTACTAATGGCATCGTAAGCGTCCATTAAGGTGCCAAGTTGATTGCCGATATCGGTAAAAACGTCTCCCGGGTCTGCCTTGGCAATCTCCTGTACCCGTTGTACCTCAGCGTTGTATTGCTGCTTCTGTACAGGGGTCGGATCAACTATCTTGTTGTACTGCTCCTTTAAGTCCTTCAGGACATCACTAACATCTCCCGCCGCGCCCTTAATTTCCTTGTAAAGTTGGCAACCCTTTTTAACCGCTGCGACGGCAGCATTGGCAGCGGCTAAAAGGGTGAACGGATCAATTTATACCTCCGGCTCATCAGGGAAAACCACTGCAAACGGGTCCGTATAAGTCTGGGGGATATCACGAAGGGCCTGTACGTATTGCAGCAAAACTAGCAGCGAAGGCTGATCTGCCAATCCAAGATCAACTAAATCTCGTTGACGATCAATCTTCCACCTAAAGGCCTCAATCTTTTTGTTTCGTTCCTCACGGACCTTGGCCCACACGCTGTCAACATTTAACACCCAACTCTGGGTTTCAGGCACGTAAGTGTAGGCAAACCCATCAAACGGGTGCATGTTCGACGTAACGTCATAGTCATCCCGGTGCATCTTGTCACCGGAGTAGATGAAGCTAAGGTCTTCATGACTGACGTATGTAGGAACGGTTACGATTCTCATATCAGAACTGTCCTGTGTAGTAGTCGCCGACAAGCGTTGGGTTAAACGGCAGGATAATCACGCGATATAACGTACCTGCTACAGTGGTCAAACTAATACCATCTGAGTTCATGCCGTTAGATGCTGCCCACGCTATTGTGGATACAACAGGGTTAACAGTTGAGTTGTTGTAATCCCCTGTCGTACCGTAGGTAATTAAGTACCCTATACAGCTATAACCAAGGTACATTTTTCTAGCAAACGTCGCACTTGCTGCCCGGAATACGCCAGAGTCATAAATACAGCCGGGGGGTGCGATACGAATAAAACGCCACTGACCTATACCGGCTCGTGCCATTATTGCCTTGGCATTTCCTGTTCCCCCACCACCGCCAAGAGAAGAAGAATACCAAGCTGCGTCAGGGGAATAGCCATAAATTTCAATGCTATCGTCATTCGTTTTAGCACTGTCCCCGCCAAGCAACTCAAAGTCGTAGAAGGTGCAAGATGGGTTAGGAACAAAGCGTAAAGATATAGTTGCCCCTGCTGTCGCAGCCGCATCTCTGTTTCGGCTTAGTTCAATATAATGCAGACCTACCCCAAAATAATCCCAAATAACGCCTTGAACTCTTGCGTTATCAATTAGAGCACTTGTTGCGCTAAGTCCCGTCCCAGAAGCGGTGTACAGCTTACCAATAGCTAACGCATTTTGTATGTTTCTAACTGCGGTGTTATTGGCAACGCTATTCTGCGTGGTGTAGTAGTTATTAATACCTGCGTCTGCCGCAGAAGTAAAAGTTATTGAAGGAAAAGCGGAAGTTGCTGTATCTGCGGAACCGTTCCATCCTGCTAATTCGTTTGTAAAAGTACCACTTACGTTGTTCGATTTAGCGACGTTGATTGCATTACCGGGCTGTTGCAGATACGAAGTTACCGTGTTACACCGCACAAACGTAAATGTTGTGCCGTTTGCCGTGCTTGTGGCATTAACAAAACCATTTCTGTCAGTTAAGTCAAACGTCTTTTGCCCAAAATATATGTATGACGTGTATACGTTTGTTGTCGTCGGTATGCCGGTTCCCGTTATTAAAAAGTATCCGGGGTTCCTGTTGAAGCCACTAGTTGCTTTACTCAAGGTAATAGTAGAAGACCCAGACACCGAGTCACCAGTAAGCGTAAAACTTTCTGCTGCACTACCTACAACTGGGCCATCAAAGTAATAACTAAAGTCGTTTCTGATGTTCGCGCCAATACCCCAACTCGAACCGCGCAAATAACCTCGGAACCCATAGTTGTTTCTGGAAGAGAAAGTTACATCTTGTCCACCATTGTTACCGGCGTTTACCCATCCAGCATCTCCAGCATCTACATCGATAAGGCAAGTACCCTGTGGTACGTATGCGCCCCATACTTCTGGCACAAACGTCAAATAGTTAAAGTACCCAATAAAACTGTTGTTTGTTCCATTTGCCGTAGAACCTACATTCCACCACGCAGTAGTTGCACCAAACGGGGCACTTGCTGTTTTAAAACACATCACGCCGTTACAGTACAACCTACCGGGGAATGCCGTATCTAACGGATTCCATGTCCATGTAAGTGTGATCCACTCGTTGATATCGTTAAATTGCCATACACGGAGCGATGTAACAATCGCAGCGGGAACAGTCGTTGCCAACGTAACGGACAAGCGCCTATCTACAGTACCCTCGTTAACGATTACTTTTATGCCGTTAGCTGCCGCTGCACTACTAGCTATCCAAAATACGTTCTGGTTAATCGTAGTAATGTCATCAACTCTAAACCGTGCTTGAATCGTATAGCCTCGTTGTACGGCGTTAGTCGTCAAAGGCACTGCCATTGACTTTAATGAAAACACACGTCGTAATCTCGATGACGGGAATTCTATGGCACCGCCGCTTCCTGTATCAATAAACGGTATGCCGCCTACAAACTGAGCCCTGTCAGCCGATAAAGCGTAAACGCGCCAAACAGTACCGCCTCGGTCTTCACCTAACTGCCATGTCCAGTATGCAGTGGCAGTGTTGTTGTTGTATACATGGACAAAAGTTCTGGTCGAAATATCGCCTTCCGCCCAGTAGTTGTAGTAGAACGTAGTAGTACCGCCAAAAGTAAGCGTGGCTTCTTGGGCAGTGTAGCCGCCGCCTGTTATCGTCCCGGATACTGTGCCGTCTGCTGTCCAGTACGAAAGATGATATCTATCGCCGTTAATTCGTATGTACACCTCTGACGTTGAAACAACAGACAGAGACAAGATTGTTGGCGTACCTATTGTTCCACTGATAAGGAACTGACCTGTTACTCGCGTACCTGTGGGGTTTTGGCTTGCATCCCCCGCAAAAGCAACAGCGTAGTTGTATGAATTACCATCAGCAAAAGTGTCTTCCGATGGGTCTGCATAATTTAAACCAAGCACAAGCTCCGACGTTGATCTTACATTTCGAGCGGTCGTAGGATAGTTGGTCTCTGCCATGTGCAACAGTTCACGCTGATACCAACGGCCCCCATTAGTTTGGTCGCCTATGTAATAATAGTTGCGTAAAAAGTTGTTTCTGTCAGTAGACGCTCTTGGAAAATTAACTACAGCAAAAAAGTTATAGTTTGCGGCATCGCTGGTTTGTGCGTTTCTGTCCCAATGATAGTTATCAGGCGTGTCGGTGTTATTAAACCCCCCACCTTTTTGCAGGACAAAAAGAGAACCGTTATTAGTCGTACCAGCGTTAATCCACGGCGAATATCCATACCCCTCACCATAGATATTCCAGTACTGTGGCTTCTGCCATGTATTAAACTGTAACGTCGTTGTACGACTATTGGCACGAACGATCCCGGTATTCGTTATTGCGTAATTAACAGTAGGGTTCCCTGATGCGCCGTTCCCGTTAGATACTGAAGTGGTAGCAAATATCCCGGTATTAGAA
>Ga0129333_10003431_pt1 | contig 14846 bp, 9 predicted proteins | sample CPB6_08_DNA_FD_94474 | JGI IMG/M metagenome (GOLD analysis project Ga0129333, IMG submission 94474) | Freshwater to marine salinity gradient microbial communities from Chesapeake Bay, USA - CPBay_Sum_0.6_0.8_DNA | ecosystem: Environmental > Aquatic > Marine > Coastal | place: USA: Chesapeake Bay...
ATATAGAGTCTGTCCTGAAATAATTCCCGATCTTCCTGCACCATTTCATTTCCACCAGAAGTCACAAAACAATCCAAGTCACCATCTGCATCTGAATCAAACAAGATGATTCCTTGATCTTCACATCGTGCATCAGCGTCAAAGGCATTTTGTGGTTTTTCAGTGAAAGACCCAGTTGCATTGCGAATGAATAATTTTGTTTTTCCTTCATGCGAGCCACCAATCACAAGATCTGTCAAGCCATCACCATTTATGTCTCCTGCGGCCATGCCGGGTCCATTGATTGACAATCTATTTGGCAATAATCGTTGTTGATAAAAATCATCATATTGATTTTCAACATGCATAAAGTTCAATGATTGCTCTTTGGGCAATGCTTCAAACATTGGAATTGGTCGAGAGAATTGCGGGGTTTCTTTTCCTGATTTATATTCGATGGTAAGCAGTGAATTCAATTGAGCTTTTTGAACTTGTTGTTTGATATTCCCCGGCCAGAAGACATTGATCTCTTTGATGGCTACAGCATTTCCCAAACCGATATGTATCATTGGTTCAGTACATGACAAGAAACCTCGATTAACATGCATTTCTCTATAGTGTTTGGTTTCTTTGCCTTTTGCATCTTTTGCGATGACTTCAATTTTTGCACCCAAACCAAAAGTATTCTTACCTGGTCCTTTCAATGCTATTTTTAGATAAGATCCATTCTTTCTTTCTGTTGCATAGTTCCTATACACAGCCATGGTTGAATCTATGTTGTTTAGCAGAACATCCAAATCTCCATCATTGTCCATATCAGCATAGATTGCTCCATTTGTGCTGAGTTTCTCAGAAAACCCCCATACATCACTGATATCTGTGAATTGCAAATTGCCTGTATTTCGGAACATAAAATTGCGAAGCCGAGTTTTTGCCATGCTATTTATCAGCCACATGAATTTATCGGTCTTCTTTTTCACTGCATAGCTTGCCACATCCATGTCTATTGCATCTCGATTGATTCCATTCACGATGCACATGTCTTGCAAACCATCATTATCCAAATCTGCAATCCATGATGACCAACTCCAATCTGTTTCTGCAATCCCGGTGAGATATCCGATATCACAAAAATTCAAATCACCGCAATTAAGTTGAAGCACATTGCGAATCATCGATGTTGAATCAAAGTATGGACTAAACACTTTTGGCGTGGTCATTTGTGTCATTCTTCTTTCATGATCATTCGGCATCATGTCAACTGACAATATGTCCATCCAGCCATCATTATTGATGTCCGCAATGTCTGAACCCATCGAGAAGTGCGAGGTATGACGGAGTTTTGTGGGAGCAATATCGGTGAATGTTCCATTCTTGTTATTGACATACAATAAGTCTCTGGCTTCAAAATCGTTGGCCACAAAAATATCCGTCCAACCATCATTATTCACATCACCGAGAGAAACACTCAATGCATATCGATCATCCTCGATCCCTGCTTGCTTTGAAACATCAGTGAATGTATTACCATCATTGCGAAAGAGTTTGTCTGAATATCCATCTATTTGAGCATAGCCACCGGCTGTAAATCCATTTTGTGCGATATAGCAATCGAGATCATTGTCATGGTCATAGTCGAAAAACACTGCTTGTACTGATTTGCCCTCAAATGCCAAACCAAATTCTTTTCCCTTTTCTGTGAATACTCCTTTACCATCATTGATATACAAATGATTGGGTTCATTGAATCTGCATATGTACAAGTCCAAATCATTGTCACCATCAATATCGATGAATGATGGTGTAAAACAAATTGCCGCAGTGTCGGGGAATCCGGCGGATTTGGATACATTCTCGAATTTCCAATTCCCTTTATTGAGATATAATGCATTGGGGACTTGCATTCCGGTAAAAAATACATCCGGTAATTTGTCGCCATTCACATCACCAACTGCAACACCACCACCCAAATAGACAAAGAATTGTCTGGCATAATTGAATTCTTCCGTTTCGATGAGACGATTGAAAAATGTGATCCCCGTTGAATCAGGAGACTGCAATTTGAAGAGTTTCGAAGATGTATCTGCCCATAAAACCGAGGGCAATAACAAAATCAGCAATATGTATCGAAGAAGTTGATGCACAATTGATATCAGCGTGAGTTCTTGGTACGATGTTTAGACATTGCAAATCTCTTCATTTTCAAGGAATTTCCCACTTTTTAAGCAGAATGTTAGCCCTCAACAAAGCGAAGACTTGGTATATTTGCCATAATTCTATCTATAACACTTACATTTCCTATTGCATTCATGGAAACAAAAAGTACACTCTTCATTTTGATTTTAGCAATTGCCGGCGGAATTTTCGCAAAAAATGCGGGCAAACTTGTACAGTTTCTTTCTTATGGAAAACCGGATGACAGATTAAGCTCCCTGCCGGAAAGAATCAAGCAAACACTTCTTGTTGGCTTTGCTCAAACAAAGATTTTACGCGACAAAGTTGCAGGACCAATCCATGCAGGGATTTTTTGGGGATTTTTGATACTCTTGTTTTCTGCTGCTGAAGGGGTTCTTGAAGGACTGAATCCTGCTTGGTCATTCAATTTTTTGGGTCCGGTCTATTCAGGAATCACAATTCTCACAGACATCTTTTGTTTGATGATCATCCTCGGGACAGCCCTTTCGCTTTGGAGACGCTATGTAACCAAAGTGAAACGCCTACAAGTTGAACATGAGAAAGTTGAAGCGGGTATGATTCTACTCACGATCTTCTCCATCGTCACTTCGTTGTTGCTTCAAAACACCGCAAGGGTTGCCATGGGTGAAGATTTTTCTTGGGCGGTCCGTCCTGTTGCAAGTTCACTTGCTACGATACTACCTCTTGGACATGTGAGTTTCGAGATATTCTGGTGGCTACACATGCTACTCATTTTCTCATTCACGAATTATCTTCCTTTTAGCAAGCATTTGCATGTTCTCACATCGATTCCAAATGTATTCTTCAGTAATCTTGGTCCTGTAAACACATTGGAAAAGATTGATTTTGAAAATGAATCACTCACCAAATATGGTGTCACGGACATTGAAGATTTTTCATGGAAGACTTTTCTCGACAGTTATACATGTACGCATTGTGGTCGATGCACCAGTGTTTGCCCTGCAAATAAAACTGGCAAGGTTCTCGATCCTCGCATGGTTATCATTGGCATACATGATCGTGTGATTGATAAAGCTCCTCTCATCGATAGAATATCTGATTATCGCAAGAATGCATCTCGAGGAGAAGTACGCATTGCGGCTGATGGCATTCTTTCCGGAAAACAATCTGCTGAGTTTGACACGCAAGAACGCGAACTATTCACCATACTTCTCAATGAAGAAGAACAATCCATTTGGAACAAGAAACTTATTGGTGATTATGTTAGCCCTGATGCATTGTGGGCATGTACAACATGCGGCGCCTGCATGGAGGAATGTCCGGTGAATATCGAGCATGTGCCTGCAATCGTCGGTATGCGTCGTTCGATGGTAATGATGGAATCTTCCTTCAATGAAGAAAGTGCATTGCTTCCGGATATTTATGGAAATATGGAAACCAATTCCGTTCCATGGGGTGGATTCAGTGAGCAAGATCGTGCATTGTGGGCTGAAGGCATGAATATCAAAACAGTGGCCGAAGACCCCGAAATGGATGTTCTCTTTTGGGTTGGATGTGCCGGAAGTTTTGACGATCGTGCGAAGAAGACCACAAAAGCATTTGCCGAACTCATGCAATTGTCGCATATCAATTTCCGCATTCTAGGAACCGAAGAGCGTTGCACTGGAGATCCTGCTCGTAGATCCGGGAATGAATATTTGGCAACTATGCTTACGACCATGAATGTCGAGACAATGAATGCATATAATGTCAAGACAATTGTCACGACTTGTCCGCATTGCTTTAACACACTCAAAAATGATTATCCGCAATTTGGTGGTCATTATGAAGTAATGCATCATACTCAATACATCAAGCAATTGATTGATTCCGGAAGACTTTCCATTGATGCAGACAAATCATCACTCAGCAAGAATGCAATTGCATATCATGATTCTTGTTATCTCGGAAGATATAATGAGGAATACGAAGTCCCGCGTTCACTATTAGAAAATGTTCCCGGCTTAACTGTCCTTGAACCCGAGAACTCAAAAGACCGTGGTCTTTGCTGCGGCGCAGGTGGTGGCAGAATGTTCATGGAAGAGATGGTTGGTGATCGCGTAAATATCAAGCGTACAAATCAATTGCTTGAAACAGGAGCTTCAACAATTGCCGTGAATTGTCCATTCTGTTCAACGATGATCACTGATGGAGTGAAGGCATCTGATAAGATTGACCAAGTGCAAGTAAAGGATGTTTCCGAAATTCTTCTCGAATCAATCAAAGGATCTTAACTGCATGTCTGATTTGAGAACTGCATTTTCAAGTATTGTACAATTTCGAAGATCAAATCGTTCATTTGATCCAGCAATTGAAATACCGGATGATGTGATACAGCAGGCACTTGAACAAGCAATGCTTTCACCCAATAGCAGCAATATGCAATTGTGGGAATTCCATTGGATTGAATCAGCAGATTTGAAAAAGAAGTTCATCCCGCTTTGCCTTGATCAAAGTGCCGCAAAAACCGCGAAGCATTTGGTGGTATTCGTCACCAGACAAGATTTCTGGAAGAAAAGAGCTAAGTGGAATTATGAAAAAGTTCAATCAACAATTTTAGGTGAACAAACTCCGCAACAAAAGGGTGGTTTGCAATACTATAAGTTGCTGATGCCATTCTTGTATGTAAGAGATCCTTTCGGCATCATGGGTTTGATTAGAAAGATGGTGAGTTTTTTCATGGGTCTCACAAAGCCATTCTTTAGAGCCGGAGGAATTGCATTTCAGCGCATAGTCGTTCACAAATCATGCGCACTTGCCGCCCAAACATTCATGCTCTCAATTGCATCCGCAGGATTCCATACATGTCCGATGGAGGGATTTGATGAAAAACGCGTGAAGAAAATCCTGAATCTTCCTGGCAGAGCAGAAATCAACATGATTATTGCAGTGGGAAAAGGTACAGAAAAAGGTATTTGGGGTCCAAGATTTAGGGTGCCGAAAGAAGAAGTGATTGTTAAGCATTAAAGCCAATAGCTACTCTGATTGTAATGGCATCTTAATATGCTCATACTCCATATTCTCAGGCAAAGCGCCAATTAATTTTTCCCCTTCAGTTGTCGTTATGAATGTTTGCGCACCCGAATCCAATACTTGTTGCAATACCTTTTCTGTTCTTTCCCCATCGAGTTCACTGAAGATATCATCGAAGAGTAATATGGGGGTTTCATTTCTGACATCTCTAAGATATGTGAACTCAGCCCATTTTATGCTTATTAGCAGTGATTTGTGTTGACCTTGCGATGCTGTTTCTCTTGCTCTTCCGCCATTGATTGAAATTTCAAGATCATCTTTTTGCGGACCAAACAATGATGTTGCTCTTCTGATTTCATCTTCTTTCAAAGAACGATAGGCGAGCATATATGATTCACTAAAATCTTCTTTGGTGAATAAGTCTTGTCCTTGAGCGGTATCCGGCACATAAGCAATCCCAACAGATTCATTTCGTGATGTCATCGTTTCATACGCTTGCAGAAAGTATGGAGTGAAATCCCTGATGAATTGTGCTCGTAGTGATGCTAGCGTGGATCCTGATTCGATCATGGAAGATGTCAACACATCAAGAAGATCATCATCAGGTCTTATGCCTTGCATTCTTGCTTTTTGCAACATCGCATTTCTCTGCTTGAGAATTCTTCTCAATGTGATTGCTGCATCAACATATACATGCTTTGCTTGAGAAAGCAATGCATCCATGAAACGTCTTCTGTCATCAGGTGAACCAAATGTGATTTCCTTGAAATCAGGAGATAGCACAATCAAGGGTAATTCACCAAGTATGTCTTTTGGATTCATGCGATCGCCGATGCTCGAATTGATCAACTTTCTTTGACCTTCCACATAGCGAACACCAACTTTATAGGGAATGCCTAAATCCGACAATGCATGAAGTGAAACGGTATAGGAGTTTTTACCTCTTTGAATGAGATCGGCATCCGTGCCTGGCAAAAACGACTTAGAAAGACCACAGATGGAAATTGCCTCCAAAATGGTTGTTTTACCCGTTCCATTCAGTCCACTGATGATATTCAGTCCCGGTGAGCATGTCAGCGAGGTATGCTCATGATTTCGAAGTTGTTCTATGATGAGGGAATGAATATACATGATTTGATTGAACTCAATTGATTGTACAAAATACGGACTTGAACAGGGTAAAGGAAATTTCTTTGCTTGTTCTTCGTCAACAGACCTGTTTATGTACAAAATCACAGGTAAAAACATGAAAAGAATTATTGAGGTGTCATTATGAACATCCAAAAATTCACCTTGAAATCACAAGAAGCCCTGCAGACAGCTCAAGAAATTGCGCATGGTTATGACAATAAGTCCATTGAACCCGTACACCTTCTTGCCGCCTTGATTCAGGATGCTTCAGGCATTGTACCTCCCATGCTCATGAAAATCGGGGCAAATGTCAGTTATCTCAAGATCAAACTCAATGAGCAAATGGGATCGCTTCCAACTGTATCCGGATCCACCGGAAATTATGTGTCGCAAGACTTGAACGCGCTCCTCGAGAAAGCATTGCAAGAAGCAAAAGCAATGAATGATGAATATGCAAGTGTTGAGCATTTGCTGATTGCTTGCACGGAGATTAAATCTCCTGCAGCACAATTGCTCAAAGACCAGGGTGTGAATCGTGATGCAATCACAAAAATGATTGCCGAAACAAGAGGCACTCAGCGCGTGACCGATCAAAATCCTGAAGACAAATATCAGGCATTGCAGAAATATGGTCGCATTTTGAATGATGAAGCTCGCAAAGGAAAAATCGACCCCGTCATCGGAAGAGAAGATGAAATAAGAAGAATTCTTCAGGTGCTATCACGCAGAACAAAGAATAATCCCGTGATTATTGGTGAGCCCGGCGTTGGGAAAACAGCAATTGTGGAAGGTATTGCGCAAAGAATCATCAGTGGCGATGTGCCGGATACCTTGCGTTCAAAAACAATTGTTGCACTGGATTTGGGAGCACTTGTTGCGGGTACAAGTTTTCGAGGTCAATTTGAAGAAAGGCTCAAAGCAATCGTACAGCAAGTAACCGATTCAGATGGTGAAATCATTTTGTTCATCGATGAATTGCACACATTGATCGGCGCAGGTGCAACAGGTGGCTCAATGGATGCCGCAAATATTTTGAAACCCGCTTTGGCCAGAGGAGATTTACGATGCATCGGTGCAACAACACTTGATGAATATCAAAAGTATATCGAAAAAGATCCCGCATTGGAGCGTCGATTTCAAAAAGTGCTTGTTGAAGAACCAAGCATTGATGATACCATTTCTATTCTTCGTGGATTGAAAGAGCGTTATGAAGTGCATCATGGAGTACGCATCACTGACTCAGCGATTGTTGCCGCCGCACAATTATCATCAAGATATATCACAGATCGTTTTCTCCCTGACAAAGCGATTGACTTGGTCGATGAAGCAGCAAGCAAACTGCGTATTGAAATCGATTCAATGCCGGAAGAATTAGATAATCTGGAAAGAAAGATTCGTCAACTTGAAATTGAAAAGCAAGCTCTACTCAGAGAACTCGAAGCTGAAAAATAATAGAAGGCGGTGCTTATGGATTCAAACGCTGTTTTGTCCATGCATCGCCTTCTTTTTCATATTTGATACGATCATGGAGCCGACCGATTCTTCCCTGCCAGAATTCAATGCTTATTGGTGAAACTGCAAAGCCACCCCAGAAATCAGGCATGGGAATTTGCTCAGTGTTTTGAAAACGCAATTCCATTTCCTTGAATTTGCGCTCTAATTGTTCACGAGATGAAATTGGTTTGCTTTGATCTGAAGCCCAGGCACCCAATTGACTTTCGCGAGGTCGCATTGCAAAATATTGCGCACTTTCTTCTTTTGAAATCTTTGCGGCAATTCCTTCAATCCTGATTTGTCTTTCGGCTTCGAGCCACAAAAACAATAAAGACACATGCGGATTATGTTCAATTTCGTGGGACTTTCTGCTTTCATAATTGGTGAAGAACACGAATGATCCTTGTTCCAATCCCTTGAGCAAGACTGCTCGAGATGAAGGTTTGCCTTCTTCTGATACTGTCGTGAGAATCATCGCATTCGGCTCCGGTATATTCATGGCTCCGGTCTCGGCGAACCATTGAGAAAACAATTCAATGGGATTATCGGGGATTGATCCTTCTATCAAATCACCGCGTTTGTATTCTTTTCGAAGAGAAGAAATATCATTGAGTGGGGTCATTGTCATTTGAGTGCTTTTTGAATTGTTGAGACATTATGTTCACACATGCCGATATATGTACCGGCTTTTGTTCCCGGAGAATCCAATGCATCGGCATAGAGATTTCCACCTATATGCACATTTCCACCTCGTGAGCGAACATTGTGCAGTAGCGCTTCCATGGATCGAGGTGCTATGGACATTTCAACAAAAATGGAACGGATATTTTTTTTAAGTATAAGATTTCCAATGCGCATAAGATCATTCATCCCAAATTCACTGAGTGTTGACATTCCCTGCAGACCAATCACTTGAATATCATAGGCATGTCCAAAATATCCAAATGCATCATGAGCAGTGATTAAATATCTGCGATCTTTCGGAATGACCGAAATCATTGAATCAATATGCTGATCAAGTCGATACAATTGGTCTGCATAGTTCTTGATACGATATGAATTAGAGTGAATGATATGTGGAAATTTCTTTTTGATTTGGTGCAAAATTCCTTTTAGCGAAGAATTCCAAAGTTCAACATCAAACCAAAGATGTGGATCATAAGCACCATCAATCATTCGCAGGCGATGTTTTGGCAATTGATCGGACATTGCAAGGACAACTTTCTTGGCAGAAAGTTTCTGCAATACTTCGCCCATTTTTCCTTCAAGATGAAGTCCATTGTGAATGATGATGTCGGCATTCAACAGAAGTTTCACATCTCCAGCAGTTGCTTTGTACAAATGAGGATCAACACCGGGCTTCATGAGAACTTCAATCACAACATGTGAATCAAGACAAGATTTCAGGACATCTCCGATGATACCCGTTGTGGCAACAATGCGGATTTTTCCATCATGTTGCGGACTTGCACAGGTTATGAGAAACACTGCACAAAAAATTGCAAGAATGCCCAAAATGCTATGACGGAAACAAGTATTCATGAATGAGTCAATATGACAAGATGGGTCAAAAATATCATTATTTGCTATTGAAACGCAGTTGTCACCCGAAAAGTCCCAAAGCAGACAATGGAGTTTTGTAAATTTGCAGAGATTCCAGGTGATCATTTCAGTGATTCATGACTAATAAAAAACCCATAATGCCCATTGTTTTGTCCATTGTATTGGCACTTGGACTATGGGGTTATGTAAGCATGACCTCACTTACAACCGTATATGTGACCTATCCACTTGTTTTGGACTTACCCGAAGAGCGTTCTCTTGAGATGGAACCACCCAGTTCAATATCAGTAAAACTTCGTACATCCGGCTGGCAATTATTCTATTTACAATATTTCAGTTCGGGAAAAGAATGTAGAATTGATCTTACCAAAACAAAGATTTCATCCGATGGATTGGTGGAGTTGACAAAAACAGAATTACTACAAGGCATAAATCCGACGGTAAGCTTGGAAAAAGTTGTGGAATTATTGCCTGAGGCAATTACACTCAAGACAGGTATGATGTTTAGACAAACAGTTCCGGTTCAATCCCGCATAAGCATTAATCCAAGCAAAGGATATATGCTTGTTGGAAAAATCAATATTCAACCCGATAGCATCGTAATTAGAGGCAATGGGTCGATCATACCAACATTGCGTGCATGGGCTACGAAAAAAGTTGCATTCACAGACCTGACCGGACCATTTTCATTTACCGTTCCTTTGCAAGACACATTGCAAAATCTTGTGACAAGTGCAATCAAAGAGGTCACTATTTCGGGAGACATTCAACAAATCACCGAAGTGACATTTGCCGATATTCCAATCAGCATTGTTGGTGGACCTGAACAAAGCGAACATAGCATTGAGCCAAATAGAATTTCTGCGATTGTTCGAGGCGGAGTGAAACGAATCGCTTCGCTCAGTACAGATGAAATCAAAGCAATCGTATATTATCCTCAGCTCATTCAAGATTCCAGCGGATTTGTAACCCCAACATTTGTCGTTCCAGCTGGAATCACGGTGCTTGGCACAAATCCTACAATCTTGAAACATCGGTTGATCATTTATCCAAATCGCTAATATGTTGTATCCTGAACATCTTTTGGACGAAATCAGACATCGCACAGACATCGTTGAGATAGTCAGTGAATCAGTGCAATTGAAGCGTTCGGGAAAAGGGTATTTGGGATTATGTCCATTTCACCCAGACAAAAAACCATCCATGAATGTGAATCCCGAGCTTGGGATTTTCAAATGCTTTTCATGTGGAAAAGGCGGCAATGTATTTCACTTTGTGATGTCGAAACAAGGTCTTTCATTTCCCGAAGCAATTCGCATGCTTGCCGACAGAGCAGGGATTCCACTACCGGAAGACGAAATAAAAGATCCTGAAGCGCAATTAAGATTTTCCAGAAAAGAATCTGCATATAAAGTGATGGAGATTGCGGCATCGTATTATCGAAATCAATTAAAGCAATCAGCTGGTCAGGCAACCTATTCATATTTCATCACTCGTGGCTTTGATGATGAAATACAAGATGTTTTCGGACTAGGATATTCGCCTGATTCATGGACGAATACTTTACAGCATCTTACAAATGAAGGATTTTCCGAACAAGCAATGGAAGATGCCGGCTTGATTCTCAGACGTGAAAAAGACAATAGCACTTATGATCGCTTTCGGGGAAGAGCGATGTTCCCAATTCATGATCATTTGGGTAAAGTGATTGGTTTCGGTGCAAGGCGCATGCAAGAAGATGACAATCAACCGAAATACATCAATTCTCCTCAATCATTGATTTACGACAAAAGTCGTGTGCTGTATGGATTGGCTCAAGCGAAAGCAACCATACGCACGCTTGGTTATGCTTTGTTAACCGAAGGATATGCGGATACCATTTCACTAGTTCAAGCCGGATTTGGAAATACCGTTGCAAGCAGTGGGACAGCGCTTACTATTGAGCAATTGCAATTACTGGCTCGATATACAAAAAAAGTGTACATCGTTTATGACGGTGATAGTGCCGGAGAGCAAGCTGCATTGCGCGGACTTGACCTTGCGATTGAACAAGGATTCGATGTTCAACTTATTGCATTGCCGGAAGGAGAAGACCCCGATAGTTTTGTGACGAACCGAGGTCCGGAAGCATTCAGGAGAGCAATTGAGCAATCGTGGACAATCATACAATTCAAGATTGAATCATTCAAAAAGCAAGGGCTCATGAATAGTCCTGCAGAAAAAGCGCAATGCATACGATCACTCATTGAAACTGTTGGAAAAATTCCTGATATCTTGCAGCATGATTTTTACATGCAACAAATTGCAGACACATTACACTTGAGCTATGGTCAGCTATCCCATATCTATGATGAATTGCGAAAAGTACGTCATGTTGGCTCTCAACAAGAGCGCACTTCAAAAGCCATTCAAAGAAGAACTCAGGATGAGATTGAAAGCAATGCTTCACAAGATTCATTCATCTCGATTCAATCTCATGCGCTGCCGGAAGAAAAGGAAATTCTGCGATTGGCTTTGACACATGAGCCATCATTGAAAACATTATGCGTGAAACTGAATATCACCAGACAAGCCTTTCTTTCTCATACTGCCGGAAAGCTGTATGATGAAATTGTGTTGGCATTTGTCAATCATGGAAGCAGACCACCACATGTGGTATTGTCTGAGCGAAGCGATCTCGAAGAAGATGTTCGTGATTTACTCATGGATATTCTTTTTGCTCAGACATCATTGAGCGATAAGTGGAATGATTTCAAAGTGAAAATTCCACAAAATGTGGAAGAACGCCTTTTGGTTGAATCACTCGCACGATTGCGCTTGAAACATCTTGACAATGAGATTGAAGGTTTGCGAAAGCAATTACAATCACAATTACCTCAAGAAGAGGAAATGAAGGTTTTATCACAAATAACACTATTGGTCAAAGAGCGTCATGACATACCACTCAAATTTCACACTTCAAAATTCTAAAGCAATGAAACACATCATTATTCATGCACTTGTAGTGACTTTGTTGACTGTCTTTGCAATCTCAAAGGAAGGTCCGACATTTTCTTTGCCTGAATTATCAAGTTCTCGAGCAAAAGCACATATCAATAAACTTGCATCTGATGAAATGCGAGGCAGAAATACTCCAAGTCCGGAATTGGAACAGTCTGCGGAATACATAGCGAATGAATTCAAGTCCATCGGTCTACTTCCTGTCAATGGATCTTATTTTCATACCTATACATTGGAGCGTTTACATCTTGATAAACCGACCACCCTCTTTGTAAAGAAAGGAACAAGGTTTGATGAGATGCTTTTGAAAGACGACTTTGTGCCATTTGAGTACTCAGGTTCAATGAACATTGAATTTGCTCAAGTTGCATTTGCGGGTTTTGGAATTACCGCGCCCGAATACAAATACGATGATTATAAAAATTTGGATGTGAAGGGAAAAGTTGTCGTGATACTGCGGGGCGAGCCACAAATGGATAATGAGAACAGCGTTTTTGATGGAAAGAAATTCACGAAATACTCGCGCATGCAATCGAAAATGAAAACTGCTTATGCAAATGGTGCTGTTGGCATCATTGTGATCAATGCACCTTCAACCACATTGAAACTTCGACCATCTGCATTCCCTTGGCCATCTTTATATCCAAATGTACCTGCCGATGCACTTCCATTGTCAAGGAAAAATGCAGACACTCCGGATATTCCCGTAGTCAGTGCCGGGGAGCGTTTTGTACAATTGGCTTTTGGTTCTGTTGACACATTGAAAGCATGGCAAAAGAATATTGATTCCCTGATGATTCAGCAATCAAGAGCTTTGCTTGATATTGAAATTTTAAATTTCAAAACGACGCTCAGAACAGAAAAAGTTGAAGTTCGGAATGTGATGGGTATGATAAAAGGTTCTGAATTGCCCGATGAATATCTTGTCATTGGCGCTCATTATGATCATGTTGGATTTTCCAAACCCAATGATCCTGCCAAAGACTCCATTTATAATGGAGCAGATGATAATGCAAGCGGTACAACCGGAATGCTCATTGCAGCAGAAGCTCTTGTCAATGCACCAACCAAGCCAAAGAGATCAATCGTTTTTGTCGGATTTTCAGGAGAAGAAAAAGGTCTGCTTGGTTCAAAAGCATTTGTTGATACACCACCATTACCCATTTCGAATTGCGTCGCCATGCTGAATATGGACATGATCGGTCGCAGCATTGATGACACATTATACATAGGCGGAAATACCCGTTGCAAAGAACTCGCGGCATTAAATGCGGAATTGAACAGATCAATTTTTGAGTCTGATTCAATGCATCTGACATATACCATTGAGCAATATTTTTTCAGAAGTGATCAAGCAAGCTTTGCAATGAAGCGTATTCCTGTTCTCTTTTACTATACCGGAGAACATGAAGATTATCACAAAGTAAGTGATGAGATAAGCAAATTAGATATGGATAGATTGGTGAAGATTGCAACGCTGTGCTCACATACAGCATGGGCAACAGCAGATTTACCAATGAAGCTACCCTTCACTCCACTTCCGGGAGATGATCTTTCCGATTGACATAGCCTCTTTTTTCCAGGGCTTGCATTGCTTCATCGGCGAGATAGAATGATCCGGTGATCAATACCCGATTGCCAGACTCCATAGCTTGATGAATTGCATCTTCAACAGATGCATGAGGCATAGCATTGATTCCATGCTTGATTGCTTGTGCATGAAGCATTTCACTAGTCAATGCACGGTCCATGTTTGGTGCACAACAATGCATTGTATCTGACATCGGAGACAGTATTTCCAGCATCTCTTCAATCGGTTTATCCTTCATCACGCCAAACACTATTTCCCATTTCTGATCTTTATATCCGCATGCATTCAGCGTTTCTCTCAAGCGTAACAAACATGCAGTATTATGTCCTACATCAAGAATGAGTGGTGGATCTTTTCTCAAGCATTGAATTCTCCCTTCAACACCAGTCATCACTGAGCACTGAGCAATTCCATCATGAATTGCATGTTCATCTATCTGAAAAAATGGTTCAATCGCTTTCAGCGTTAGAAGAGTCGTCAGAATATTTCTTGCCTGATGAATTCCCACTCGATCAGAATATATATCTCGAAGAATGTTCCCGCATAGGGAGCAATCCAATTTCATCGTGCAATCCAAATTCATTGCAAGATTCATAAATGAGCATTCTTCATTGACAACAGACACCAAGCCGGCTTCGATATCAGAGGCTTTTTGTTTGAAGAATTCAATCAACACTTCTCTTTCTTCTCCAATGATTATCGGACTCCCCTTTTTGAAGATTCCGGCTTTTTCACCTGCTATGGTCTTCAAATCATTCCCGAGGAATTCCATGTGATCATAATCAATGGATGTAATCACCGTAGCCAAGGGTTGCTTTAGAACATTTGTTGCATCAAGCCTACCACCCATCCCGGTTTCAATGATTGCAATGTCCACCCCTTTTTCAGCAAAGTATGTGAATGCCATTGCGGTTGTCAC
>Ga0129333_10003432_pt1 | contig 14846 bp, 7 predicted proteins | sample CPB6_08_DNA_FD_94474 | JGI IMG/M metagenome (GOLD analysis project Ga0129333, IMG submission 94474) | Freshwater to marine salinity gradient microbial communities from Chesapeake Bay, USA - CPBay_Sum_0.6_0.8_DNA | ecosystem: Environmental > Aquatic > Marine > Coastal | place: USA: Chesapeake Bay...
GAGGCGAGGTGGGGAGCAACCGGAAGCGAACCTGTCGTCCCAAAGCAGTCAGACCCCGGCGAGGCATTCGGCGGAGCAGCGACCGTGGCGCCAACGGGCGGAGCGCCCATTCTTCTCCCGCCACGTCGGCAATGATTGGAGCCCGGTGCAGGTGCCGATTCCCCCGCAAGTGATCGACGAAGGAATCAGAAGTCCGGGATTCCTGGCCCGTGTGGTTCGTGCGAAGGATCTCGAGCACCATACATAATGCCAGGTGCGGCAAGAACTTGCGCGTCTTGGCGTGGATTTCCTACGCACCAAGCTGGCCGACCGGGGTGCTGTGGCGGCCACGGCCCTGCAATCCGTGCCTCATTGGGCTCGACAGCATTGCCGAAAAGCCCGCCGAGCGGGGCCATCCGGCCTGCGGGGGTCGGTGGCCTGCGATGGTACGGTATCTCAAAGACGGCCGGCACGAGTTCGATACAAGCCTGGTGGAGAGCGCCATGCGTCCGAGGAGCGTCGGCAGAACGGGCATTTCATGGGGCACCCAAACGTCTACTGGCGCGGCTCGGTGATCTACAGCTTCCTTATCACCGTCCGTGGGTATCGGCTCGACTCGGCAGCATGGCTCAGCGTCGCTCTGCACCGGATCCCGCCATGCACGCAACCCAACTGGTCCGAGCCGCTACCTTGGAACTGCAAGCCTCGGGCGACCGTGAGCGATGGGGTTGAGGGCACGCGTTGGCCCTTGGGGCTGCAGATGCCAACCCGGAACCCTGAACTCTGGTTCCACGGTAGATATTATCGGAGGACCGCTCGCGTACAACCGCACCGCTCGGCGCGTGGCCAAAACAAGCTTGAGGTCCCCCGATCGGCTTCGGTTTGTTGGACGCGTCTTGGAGATGGTCCGCTCGGTCCAAGGCATGGCCCTAGGGCCAACGACTTCCTCAGGAAGGTATCCGGGCCGCCCGCCCGCCTTGGCGCCGGGCGAACACTTGCTCGCTGTCAGAGATCGGTCCCAAGTGTCGAGCAGTCGGTCCAGAGTGTTTCGGATCGTTCACCGATTGATCCCCGACCCACGGATGCGGTCAGGCTACGGACGACCCGCCCGCAGAAAAGCGATCCGGGTCGGTTTTCGGAGGTCTTGACGCCCCGAACCGGTTCAGTCCCTCTGCCGATGCAGGACCGCTAACGGTAACGAATCTGCACAACTACATCCTCAAGCGCGCGAAGAGTATTTACGCAACTAACAATCGAATCATCATCATCGCGCCCCTCCAACATCGCCACGGTTTCGAAATAGGACATTCCCAAACAGTACCAAACCCGATCAATCCAATCCTAGAATCCGCCCACAACGGTTTGAACCGTCGGCCGTCGCCATATTCGCTAATACCATCTCGTGGCTTGTCAGTAAGATCCTGATTTTTACTGTAGCAAAATCTTTCGCATCCAGAGCAGTCGAACTTGGTGATCCAATCCTGTTCGTCATCTTCCGGCAAAAACCCTTGCAAATGATGGGCCGATCCAAAGGCCGACCCATGTCCCGATCCGTTGCCCGATCGCGGGTGCGCCGAACCGAAGAGGGACGGGGCTTGGCGCAGTGAAGGGAAGCAGCGAACTTCTCTGGCACCCACCCGACCCGGATCGCTCGCGAACATCCCGTCTCACAGCTTATTCACATTCCGTAACCGATCTTTCCATTTACCCGTTGGAAGCGCCCCGCAAATTAGTGCTTTACAGTTGGAACGAAATCGCCGAAAGATTCCCCCGAACTAGAGCCGGTAACGCTGGGTCCATGGACGCTGAGCGACCCGGTTACCGCTTGAAAAGACCACACGAAGAAAATCGTATGACGCCACTGAATCCGCATGTCGCTCCCCGCCGCGGGAGTCGCCTGCTCCCCGCTGCAACGGCCCGAAACCGATGGGCACTGACCGCCTCCGCCTTGATGGCTCTGGCCAATCTGCCCGGATTGAATGCGGCCACCGCGACTGCCCAGTCGGTGTCGCTGCTGGAGGACTCGGCTCCCGTATCCATCACCCTGACGGGAACGATCACCGGCGCAGCTCCGTTGACCTTCAGCGTGGCCACGCAGCCGACGAAGGGCGTTCTCACCGGCACGGCGCCGAACCTTTCATACAAGCCGAACGCCAACGCCACCGGCACCGACAGCTTCACCTTCACCGCGACCGACACCGCGGGCGTGTCCGCCCCGGCGACCGTCAGCATCAGCATCACGGCGGTGAATGACGCGCCGGTGGCGATCATCCCGGTGATCGACACCCTGGCCGGAATCAACTGGACCGCGCGCAACACCTCCGGTTCCCGCGCTTGGCAGGCCATCGCCGCCTCGGCCAACGGCTCCAAGCTCGCGGCCGCCGTCGACGGTGGGCAGATCTACACCTCCACCGATGCCGGTGCGACGTGGTCTGCGGTGGCGACCGATCGCAACTGGCAATCCATCGCCTCTTCGGCCGATGGCACCCGGTTGGTCGCGGTTGTCGATGCGGGTCAGATCTTCACCTCGGTCGATTCCGGGGCCAACTGGACCGCTCGCGAGGCGGTGCGCAACTGGAAGTCGGTGGCGTCCTCAGCCGACGGACAGAACCTCGTCGCCGCCGATTACAGCGGCAAGCTCTACACCTCGGTCGACGGTGGCGCGACCTGGGGTGCCCGCGACCAGGCCCGTCCGTGGTATGCGGTGGCATCGTCGGGCAGCGGCAGCAATCTGGTCGCCGCGGTCTACGGCGGTGGTCTGTTCACCTCCACCGATGTCGGCACCAACTGGGTGCAGCGCACGTCGGGCAGCAAGCTCTGGGCGGCCGTGGCCTCCTCGAGCAACGGCCTGAAACTCGTCGCCGCCGAGGTGAACGGTTTCATCCACACCTCCACCGATGGTGGTACCAACTGGACTTCGCAGGCCGGTTCCGGTGCCCGCTTCTGGACCGGGGTCGCCAGCTCGGCTGACGGCTCCGAGCTCGTCGCCAGCACCTACGGTGGCAAGCTCTACACCTCCAGCGATTCCGGTGTGACCTGGACGGCCCGCGACAACGCCGGCGACCGTCTCTGGTTCGCCGTCAGCGCGTCCGCCGATGGCGGCCGGCTCGCTGCGGTCACCGATGGTGGCCTCGTCTACACCTCCGAAGACGTCAATGCTCCGGCCACGATCACCGTGGCCGAAGACAGCGGCATCTACACCAACGGGACGTTCTTCACCACGCTCAGCGCCGGTCCTTCCGACGAATCGAGCCAGACGCTCTCCTTCGTGGTCACCACCGACAACACCGCTCTCTTCTCGGTGCAGCCGGCGATCAACGCGACCGGTGGGTTGACCTTCACCCCGGCTGCCAACATGAACGGAAGCGCCAAGATCACGGTGGTCTCTGTTTCCGACGACGGTGGCACGGCCAACGGCGGTGCCAATTCCTCCGTGCCGACGCCTCGCAACGAGGTCCAGGTGGTGGTCACCTCGGTGAACGATGCTCCGACCCAGGGTGCGGTCGGCGTCAGCGGAACCGAAGACACCACGGTTACCTTCACTTCGGCCGACTTCACCAGCCGCTACAATCAGGGTCATCCCGACAGCCCGGTGCGTCCGGCGGTCAGCTACACCATCGAGTCGCTGCCGGCCACGGGTGTGCTCAAGCTCTCGGGAGCCCCGGTCGCGGTTGATCAGGTCATCCCGGTGGCGGGTCTGTCCGGCCTCACCTATGAGCCGGCCCTGAACGTGAGCGGTGCGGTGACCTTCCGCGTGTCGGTCTCCGACGGTGGTTTGTCCTCCCCGAAGGGAGCGAACGGTGCGGTGGTCACCATGACCCTGGCTCCGGTGAACGACGCTCCGATCGCCGTGGCGCAATCGGTGAGCACGCTGGAAGACACCGCGGTCAACATCGTCCTGGGCGGGACCGATGCGGACGGCAACAGCCTGTCGGTGTCCGTGGTTGCGGCGCCGACCAACGGTGTGTATGCCGGTGGCGTCTACACCCCGGCCCTCAACTACTCGGGAGTCGACCGGATCACCTTCAAGGTGAACGACGGTGCGGTGGATTCGGCCGTGGAGACCGTGAGCATCTCGGTGGTGTCGGTGAACGACGCCCCGTCGCTGGGACCGGTGGCGGTGGCGGGTCTTGAGGAGTCGACGGTGTCGTTCAGCACGGCGCTGTTCTCCTCGGCGTACTCCGACGTGGAGAACAATCCGTTCACGAGCCTCACGGTGGCGACGCTGCCGGCGACCGGATCGTTGAAGCTGGGCGGGACTGCGGTGACGGCCGGCCAACAGATCGCCGCGGCGGATCTGGGCAACCTGACCTACACGCCCGCGTCCAACGAGACGGGAGTGAAGACCTTCACGGTGCGAGCCTTCGACGGCAGCGCGCTGTCGGCTCCGACCACGGTTTCGGTGGTGCTGAGCGGCGTGAACGACGCGCCCGCGCTCGGTGCGGTGTCGCTCAAGGTGAACGAGGATGCGACGCTGACGTTCGCCAGCGCCGATTTCTCCTCGAAGTTCACCGATCCCGACCTGATCGGATTCAACACCTTCTCGAGCATCAAGGTGCTGACGCTGCCGACGGCGGGCACGTTGAAGAACGACGGCACGAACGCCGTTGCCGGGCTGGTGGTGCCCCAGGGCCAGATCAACAAGCTGACCTACTCGCGCACGGCCGACGAGAACGGCGACGCGACCTTCACGGTGAGCGGTTCCGACGGGGATCTCTCCTCTGAGGCGGCGGTCGTGACGGTGAGCGTGGTTGCGGTGAACGACGCGCCGAGCGCGAAGATCCCGACGCAGACGCTGGTGCCGGTGGGCGACTCGCTGACGCAGCGGTTGGCCGGTCCGCTGAACCTGAAGGCGGTTGCGGCGTCGGCCGACGCCTCGACGGTGGCCGCGGTGGTGGACAACGGGCAGATCCAGGTGTCGACCGATTCCGGATCGACGTGGAATGCGCGTGAGAGCGTGCGGAACTGGAGCAGCGTGGCGATCTCGACCAATGGTCAGGTGATCGCGGCGTCGGTGTTCCGCGGCAAGATCTACGTTTCGACGAACGCGGGAACCACCTGGGATGCCCGCGACAGCGACCGCCAGTGGCGCTCGGTGGCGATGTCGACCAACGGAGCGGTGATGGCTGCGGTGGTCAACGGCGGTCAGGTGTACGTGTCCGTGGACGGCGGCACCAACTGGACGGCGCGTGCGACGACGCAGGTGTGGACCTCGATCGCGATGTCTGCCGATGGCGGCCGGATGGTGGCCTCGGTGTACGGTGGGTCGCTTTACACGTCGGTCGACAAGGGTGCGACCTGGTCGCCGGTGGCGAGCCCGCGGCTGTGGAACTCCGTGGCGTCGAGCCCGGATGGCCTGAAGCTGGTGGCGACGGAGGTGCAGGGATCGATCTGGCAGTCGGCCGACGGGGGTGCGACCTGGACGGCCAATGCGACCGCCGGGAGCCGGAACTGGTCATCGGTGGCGATGTCGGCGGACGGCAGCCGGTTGCTGGCCGGCGTGACGGGCGGCAAGCTGTACCGTTCGCTGGACGGCGGCACGAGCTGGAAGGAGCTGTCCGGCAGCAATCAGAGCTGGAGCTCGGTGGCCGGATCGCTGGACCTGAAGAAGGCGGTGGTCGCGGTGGACGGCGGTGCGCTGTCGACGAGCGGCGACTTCAACATTGCGCTGACGATCACGGTGGATGAGGACAGCGGCACGTACACGCAGGCGGGTTTTGCGACCGAAGCGTCGGCGGGTCCGTCCAACGAGTCCTCGCAGACGATCAGCTACTCGGTCGCCCTCAGCGGAGTGACCTTCGTGGGCGGCACGAACCTGTTCGCCGTGGCGCCGTCGGTGGACGGCAACGGAGCGCTGAGCTTCGTGCCGGCGCCGAACGCCAGCGGCAGCGCGACGCTGACGGTGTCCGTCAAGGACAACGGTGGCGTGACGAACATCCTGGGCAACTTCGGTGTGGATACCGCCCCGGTGGGCAGCTTCACGGTGGTGGTGAGCGCTGTGGATGACGGTCCGAGCGCCACGGCGCAGACGGTGGGCGTGGTGGAGGACACCACGAACAATGCGATCACGGTGGCCGGTGTCGACCCCGAGGGCGACGCGTTGAGCTACCTGGTGGTGACGCAGCCGACGAAGGGCACGCTGGGCGGAAGCGCCCCTGCGCTGACCTACACGCCGAACGCGAACTACAGCGGTGCTGACGGCTTCACCTTCCGGGTGGTGGCCGGTGGCCAGACTTCGGCGGTGGCTGCGGTGACGATCACGGTGACCAACGTGAACGACGTGCCGGTGGCCACGGCGCAGACGGTGACCACTCTGGAGGACACGGCCGCGCCGATCACGCTGGCCGGCACCGATGCCGATGCCAACACCCTGACCTACACGGTGGTGACGCCGCCGACGAAGGGTGCCCTGAGCGGCACGGCTCCGGCGCTGACCTACACGCCGACCGCCAACGTGAGCGGCAGCGACAGCTTCACCTTCAAGGTGAACGATGGCACCGCCGACTCCCCGACTGCGACCGTGACGATCAACATCACGGGCGTGAACGACATCCCCGTGGCGACGAACGCGGTGGTGGGCGCGGTGGAAGATGCGGGTGCGGTGACGGTCACGCTGACCGGCAGCAGCCCCGAGGGCCGTCCGATCACCTATCAGGTGTTGACGCAGCCCACCAAGGGCGTGCTGGGCGGTGCGGCTCCGAACCTGACCTACACGCCCTCGGCGAACCAGGCTGGCAAGGACACCTTCACCTTCAAGGTGAACGACGGGGTGGACAACTCCGGCGTGGCGACGGTGACGCTGGACATCACCAACGTGAACGACATGCCGAGCTTCACGATCCCGACGACCCTGAAGCCCGGTGGCGACAAGGCGGTGTGGACGAAATTGGGTGCGGCCAACGCGAGCTGGAACGGCATCGCGATGTCGACCAACGGCGGCGTGGTGGCGGTGGCCTCGGCCTCGAACCTGTCGATCTCGACCGACGGTGGCACGACGCTGACGAACGCGGCCGGCATCCCCGGAAGCGGCAACTACAAAGCGGTGGCCGTCTCGGACGACGGGTCCGAGGTGCTCGTGGCGCGCGGGACGCAGCTGTACACCTACAGCGGTGGCAGCTGGGCCGCGACGACGAGCCCTGCGCTGAGCTGGATGTCCGTGGCCTCCTCGGCCGACGGCGTGAAGCTGGTGGGCGTGGCCTCCGGTGCCAAGGTGCATGTGTCGACGAACTCCGGCACGACGTGGTCGGCGGTGGGAGCGGCGCGCGATTGGCAAGCGGTGGCCTCCTCTGCCGACGGCACGAAGCTGGCGGCCGCGGTCTACAACGGCCTGATCTACACGACGACCGATGCGGAACGAACTGGACGGCGCGCGGCAGCGCGAACCGGTACTGGACGTCCATCGCCTCGAGCGCGGACGGCACGAAGCTGGCGGCGACGGAGGTGAACGGTCAGATCCACATCTCGGCTGACGGCGGTGCGACGTGGACGGCGCGCGAGAGCGACCGTGCGTGGTCGTCGATCGCGATGTCGGCCGACGGCAAGCTGCTGGTGGCCGGTGTGCTGGGCGGCAGCCTGTACTACTCCGACGACTCCGGGGCGACCTGGAGCGCGAAGGACGAGGCGCGTGTGTGGGGATCGGTGGCGATCTCGGCCGATGGCGGCAACGCCATTGGCGCGGTGCTCGACGGGGCCCTGTATCAGGCGACCGGCTATGTGACGGAGTACACCGTGAACGCGGTGGAGGATACGACGACGACGGTGGCCGGGTTCGCGACGGAGATCTCCGCCGGACCTGCCAACGAGTCGGCGCAGGTGGTGAGCTTCGTGCTGAGCAACAACAACACGAACCTCTTCGCCGAAGGTCCTTCGATCGGCACCGACGGTACGCTGACCTTCACGCCGGCGTCCGACGCGACCGGATCGGCGCTGGTGACGGTGATCGCCAAGGACAACGGCGGCACCGCCAACGGTGGAGTCGATTCGAGCGCGACCAATACCTTCCTGATCACGGTGAGCGGTGTGAACGACGCCCCGGTGGCCGGGTCGCAGGCGGTTGCCGCCGTGGAAGACACGGCCAAGGCGATCACGCTGACCGGGTTCGACGCCGAGGGTTCCGCGCTGACCTACACGGTGGTGCGGCCGCCGACCAAGGGCACCTTGAGCGGCACGGCTCCGAACCTGACCTACACGCCCGCGGCCAACGCCAACGGCGCCGACAACTTCACCTTCAAGGTGAGCGACGGCACGCTGGAATCGGGCATCGCGACGGTGACGATCGTGGTCGCCTCGGTGAACGACGCTCCGACGATCACCGGTCAGACGGTGACGACCGACGAGGACGCGCCGGTGGCGATCACGCTGGCTGGCAGCGATGCGGACGGCGACACGCTGACCTACACGGTCGTGGCCGGTCCGACGAAGGGCGAGCTGACGGGCACCGGTGCGAACCTTGTGTACGCTCCGAACTCGGAGTTCAGCGGTGCCGACAGCTTCACCGTGAAGGTGAACGACGGGACGGTGGACTCGTCGCTGGCGACGGTGTCGATCACGGTGGCCTCGTTGAACGACGCGCCTGTGGCCGGAGCCTTGGCGGTGAAGACCGACGAGGACACGACGGCGGTGATCACCCTGCAGGGCTTCGACGCCGAGGGTGCCGCGCTGACCTACACGGTGGTGCGCAAGCCTGCCAACGGTGTGGTGAGCGGCGATGGAGCCAGCGTGGAGTACGTGCCGAATCCCGACTTCAACGGGACGGACAGCTTCACCTACAAGGTGAGCGACGGCGTGCTGGAGTCGAGCCCGGTGACGGTCTCGATCACGGTGGCGTCGGTGACCGACCTGCCGATCGCGCAGTCGCAGACCGTGAAGGCGGTTGCCGGCAACAAGAATCCGGTGGCGCTGAAGGCCTACGACGGCGACGGCGACGCGCTGACCTACACGGTGGTGTCGCAGCCGAAGCAGGGCACGCTGAGCGGGACGGCACCGAACCTGGTGTACGTGCCGAACGCGGGTGCCACCGGGACCGACAGCTTCACGTTCCGCGTGAACGACGGCACGTCCGACTCCGGTCAGGCGACGGTGGTGCTGGTGATCGGCGAGGCGACGAAGCTGGCGATCAAGTCGAGCAGCGCTACGGCGATCACGCTGGAAGTGAGCGCTCCGAAGGACGTGGTGGTGCAGGTGGAGAACGGGACCTCGCTGGGGACCTGGAACGCTACGGCGATCAAGGTGACCGGTCAGGGGGTCGACGTGGCCGTGCCTGTGACGCTGCAGATCGACAAGAGCGTGCCGGTGCGGTTCTGGCGGCTGAAGGAGCTGTCCCGTCCGTGATCGAGCAGCCCGGGCCGATGGCCTGAGGCACTGAAAACCAACAGGCGCGTCCGAGGGGAGACCCCGGACGCGCTTTTTTCATGGAGCGGTCCCGGCGGAGAGGTCGAGCGGCGGCCCGACGGGTGCGAGCCCCCAAACGTATCGCGGCAGCGGGAAGGCTCGGATCATCGGAAGCCGGAGCGAGCCCGGGGTCCGGGGGAGGTTGGGTCGGTGGAAAGATCCGGGCATTTGGACTCTTTGCTTGGCCCGATGGTCCGGAACTCCCCACGGACAGCATCCCGAACGACCCGCCGCCCCTGCCGCCGATCGATCACCCCGACGCCGTCCGAAAACGCGACCGGACCTATGGATGCGGATCCGACGGCGCGGACGCCCGGAGAAGGCGATCCCGGACACCATCCCAGGCGGCACCGGGCGGTGGGCTCTCCACGACGATCAGGCGCGCGCCGCGGTCGTCGCACTGATGCAGGTAACCGTACAAGGCCCGGGCAAACGCCTCGGGATCGTCCGGGATGAACGAGACCTGCGCGGGCACCGTCTCGTCGGGAATCCGGGAGTGGGCCAGGAGATGGATCTGTTCCGATGGCACGGACTCTCTGGCAAGCCGCGCCGACAGCTCCCGATCGTCGCGCCACGAGCAGACCACCAGCCGGGCCCTTGGCGAATAGTGCCGGTGCAGTTGCCCGGGGCTGCGCAGGGGTCCGGCCCCGGGATCGCCCGCCGGGATGCAGGGGATTCCCGCCGCCTCGGCGACCTGATCGCTGGAGATCACTCCGGGCCTGAGGATGCGGGGCCTCGGACCGGTGACATCGACCACCGTGCTCTCGATGCCCACCGCACAGGGACCGGCATCGACGACCAACGGCACCCGATCGCCGAGCCCCGCCACCACATGTTCCGCGGTGGTCGGCGAGAGTTGGTCGGAGGGGTTGGCGCTCGGTGCGGCCAAAGGGAAGCCGCATTGACGGATCACCGCCTGGAAGAGCGGATGCGAAGGCCAACGGAGTCCGACCGTCGGTCCGCGGGCGCACACGAGGTCCGGGATGGTCGACGATCTGGGCACCACCAGGGTCAGCGGTCCCGGCCAGAACCTGCCCGCGAGCCGTTCCGCCAGCGGAGGCCAGGCCGACGCGCATTCCCTGGCCATGGCGGCGGTGGCCACGTGCACGATCAGGGGGTTGTTCGCGGGCCGGCCCTTGGCCCTGTAGATCCCCTCGACCGCCTCGGGAGAAAACGCGTTGGCGGCCAATCCGTACACGGTCTCGCTGGGCAGGGCCACGGTCCGGCCCGACTGCAGCACCTCCACGGCACGGATCACCGCCCTCTGGAAGAGCGCGGGCGTATGGGTGGGCAGGATCTCCGGTCTCGGCATCGGTGGTCGTCAGCCTAGAGGGTGCGGCCTCGGCGAGCATCATGAAACCCGCGCTTCCCGCGTGCCGCCGCCTCGGGACCGACCGGTCGGGGCGCTGAGGCTCCGGGCACGGTGACGGGCGCACGGGTGGTGCGTGGCTTTCGGCCTTCCATCTGGTGCTTCCCTCGTCCTCGGGGCGCCTCTACGCTGTCGCCCGTGAAACACAAAGGGAAGGCTCAGGCCGCCTTTCAACGGATGACGTGGAAGGCCCTGGCGATCTCCGGAGCCCTCGGTCTGATCCTGGTCGTGGGCACCCGGATCCTTGAGCGCGGCAATCCGGCTCCCGGATTGCTGGTCCTCGCGGGATTGTGCGTCGCATTCCTCCTGTTCGCAGGCTACTTCTTCCGCGATCCGGACGCCCAGGTGCCTCCCGGCTCTGGCCTCGTCGTCTCACCGGCCCATGGCACCGTGGATGTCATCGACGAGGTCGAGGAGTCGACGGTGATGGGGGGGCCGTGCCGTCGGGTTTCCATCTTCCTCTCGGTCTTCAACGTCCATGTCCAGCAGGCCCCCGTCGCGGGAACGGTGACGCTCGTCCGTCACACGCCGGGCCAGTTCCTGAACGCACTGAAGCTCGAGTCGGCCGCGCTGAACGAGAACGTGGTGGTGGGTTTCCGATCCACCGAGCCCGACTGCGGCCCGGTGGCCATCAAGCTCATCACGGGCCTCATCGCCCGCCGCATCATCCCGTGGGTCCGCGAGGGCGACACGGTGGCCAAGGGCGAGCGGGTGAGCCTGATCCAGTTCGGATCCAGGGTGGATCTCTATCTTCCCATGGCCTCGCGGGTCACCGTGGCGCTGGGCGATCGGGTCGTCGGCGGCGAGACCGTGATGGCCCGGATGGAGGGATGAATCCACCATGAGCGATCCCGGCCCCATCCCAGGCGCCTCCGTCGAAGAGCCCCAGAGGCTCAAGATCTACCTCCTGCCCAACCTCTTCACGGCCGGCAACCTGTTCTGCGGATTCCTGGCCTTGACCAAGATCGTCGAGGCCGACCTGTCCGGGGTCTCCGGCTACCACGAGGTGAAGATGGCCCTCTTCTACATCCTGATCGCCTGCATCCTCGACCTGCTCGATGGTCGCGTGGCGCGGATGGGCGGCTTCGAGAGTCCCTTCGGCCGCGAGTTCGATTCCCTGGCCGACATCGTCAGCTTCGGCGTGGCCCCGGCCTTCCTCGTCCATCGGGTGGTCCTGGCCGACGTGTTCGTCAACCACAAGGAGGTCGGTTGGTTCATCGCCGCATTGTTCGTGATCTGCGGGGCCTTCCGCCTCGCCCGCTTCAACTGCCTGGCGGCCATGTCGGGTTCCGGCGGTGGCAGCCACTTCCTGGGGCTCCCCATCCCCATGGCCGCGGGCATGGTGGCATCGCTGACCCTCTTCCTCATCTGGTGGGACGAGAAGAACTTCCGGGTGGGCCATTGGCGATATGCGCTGCCGGTGATCCTCGTGTTCCTCTCGGTGATGATGGTCAGCGAGGTGAAGTATCCGACCTTCAAGAAGCTCGACTGGCGCACCCAGAAGCCGTTCGTGAAGACGATCGTGATCGTCCTGGCGACGGCGCTGTTCGTGCTGCTCTGGCAGAAGCTCCTGCCGATCGTCTCTCCGGTGGTGTGCACGGCCTACCTGCTCTACGGTTTCGTCCGGCCGTTCATCTCGCGGCGGATGCAGCGAGAGATCGAGGTGGACGACGACGATGACGACGCCTCTTCCCCGGCCTGAGCGCGGGGTCCCGACCGAAGCGCATGAACGATCCGTGGCCCCTGGTGTCGGCCGCCCTGCTGGGCGGGGTTTCCGGTTTCGTCGCGAGCGTGCCCGGCGGGCCGGTGAACGCGACCATCCTCGCGGAGGGCGGGCACCGGGGATTCCGTTGGGCGCTGTTCGTGGGCATGGGCGCCGTCGTCATGGAGGCCGTCTACTGCGCGGCCGCCTTCGCGGGTTTCGAGGGGCTCTTCGGATCCCGATTGTTCCGGGCCACCATGGAACTGGTGAGCTTCCTGTTGATGCTCTGGTTGGGGGTCAAGTACCTCCGGGGCGCCCCGATGCCGGGCGAGGCCCGCGGGGTCCGTTTGATGGAAATGCGGTTCCATCCGCACACCGCGTTCTGGACCGGCTTCGTCCGCGTCCTGGGCAACCCGGGCATCCTCCTGTTGTGGATCACCGTCACCGCGATGCTGCTGTCGCGCGATTGGCTCGCCGACGCGTGGCAGTGCAAGGGAGGGTTCGTCGGCGGGGTGGCCTCCGGGGCGCTGCTCTGGTTCTCCCTGCTCGGCTGGGGTGTGGCCCGGCACCGCGACTCGATCTCGGCCACCGCCCTGAAACGCTTGTCGCAGCTCAGCGGGCTGCTCCTGCTCGCCGTGGCCGGGGTGGTGGGGGTTCGGCTGGTCGGCCTTCTGGCGGCCCGGCACCCTTGAACGGCATCCTTGGACGGGGCGCCGCGCCTATTTCTTCTCGGCGGCCTGGGTGTTGAGGGCCTGCTGGAGCTTCTCGGCCTGCTCGAAAAGCTTGTTGTAGCGCTGGTTGAGCTCCTCGCAGTCGCCGGCGAGCTTCTTGTACTTCTCGACCGTGTCCTTGTTGACGTTCACCGCATTGAGGTAGGCCTCGTTGAGCTTCTTGATGCTCTCGTTCTGGGCCTTGATGTCGGTGGACATCTTGTCGTACGCGGCCTTGTAGGCGTCGCCCTGTTTGGTCGAACGCTCCCACTTCACGGTCATCTCTGAAAGGTCCCGCTTGGTGCGGCTGAGCTCGACCTTGTTGGTCTTGTCCTGCTCGGTGAGCCGCTCCTTGAGCTGCTCGACCCGCTTCAATTCCTCCTCGACCCGTTTGCCGGTGGTCTCGACCTCGTGCTTCTGTTCGTTCAGCTGGTGGATCTGCTTGTTGCGGTCGGCGATCTGCATGCGGAGATCGGCGTCGCGGTACCACTGGTAGGCCACCAGTCCGCAGAGGCCGCACGAGAGCACGATCAGGAGGGAGACACCGGCGGAGGCTCGAATCCGGTTCCGGGAAGCGACAATTCGGGTGTGCATGAGGATGTCTGGGTTGGCAGGACCTCCCGCCTGGGTGAGGCTGCCGCCGCTTCCATCGTTTGTCAAAGATCCCGGATCACGAACGCGGATCACGAATGCGGGCGGCGCATTCCCGAGCCGCCGGCATGCGCGGCCTTGCGACCTTGCAGGCCCGGCGAACGCCTCCCACCTTTCGATCATGAGTCACACGGAATCCCTTCGACCGGTCGCGCTGACCGTGGCCGGATCGGACAGCGGGGGCGGGGCGGGAATCCAGGCGGATCTCAAGGTCTTCGCGGCCTTGGGAGTCCACGGGACCAGCACGATCACCTGCCTCACCGCCCAGACTCCGGCCGGGGTGCACGGGGTCCATGCCGTGCCCCGCGCCTTCGTGGAACGCCAGCTGGAGACCCTGACCCGGGAGATGCCGCCCGCCGCGGCGAAGACCGGGATGCTCTTCAATGCCGGCATCATCCGTGCCGTCGTCGACGCCATGGGTCGTGGTCCGCGGATTCCTTGGGTGGTCGATCCGGTGATGATCGCCACCAGCGGGGCCCGTCTGCTGCGCCCCGATGCCATGAGGGCCCTGCAGGACCGCCTGCTGCCGCTGGCGGCATTGGTGACACCGAACCTGGACGAGGCGGCCGTGCTGATGGGTCGCCCCCTGGGCTCGATCGACGATCTTCGCTGGGCCGCCCGGGGCATCCACGGGCGTTGGGGCGTGCCGGCGCTGGTGAAGGGGGGACACCTGAGGGACGTTCCCGAGGCCACCGACATCTTCTGGGATGGCCGGGAAGAGCGGATCCTCCGGGCTCCCTTCGTGCCCGGGGTCTCCACCCATGGCACCGGGTGCACCTACTCCGCGGCCATCACGGCCTACCTCGCCCTGGGGCATCCGATGCCCGAGGCCGTGGAGCGTGCCAAGCGGGCGATCACCCGGGCCATCCGTCGCAGCACCCGGCTGGGCCCCGATGGAAGGTTCGAGACGCTCCTGCCGGGCTGATCAACGGGCGTCGGCGAGGCTGTCCCGACCCACGGCCCAAAGGAGTCCGCGGCTGAGCATCTCGAGGAAGACGGGATCCTGGAAGGTGGCGTCGGAGTGCCCGAAGGTCGTTCCGAAGAC
>Ga0129333_10003434_pt1 | contig 14839 bp, 17 predicted proteins | sample CPB6_08_DNA_FD_94474 | JGI IMG/M metagenome (GOLD analysis project Ga0129333, IMG submission 94474) | Freshwater to marine salinity gradient microbial communities from Chesapeake Bay, USA - CPBay_Sum_0.6_0.8_DNA | ecosystem: Environmental > Aquatic > Marine > Coastal | place: USA: Chesapeake...
AAAACAAATAAAATGATAATAGCATTTTACTTCTTTATTGGAATTATTATATTGATTAATCAATTAAAACAATTGATAAGAAATAATCATCCTTTAAAACCTATAAATAAATTTCAAGAACAAGAAGAAGATGCTATTTTTTTATACCCTCATATAAATTCAGAAAATAACAAAGTTGTATTTTTTTATGAAATAAATGATGAAGCAAACTTGCAAATCATTATATTAAAAAAAGATACAATTGTCATTCAAGAAATAATGTATGGGTCTAAATATGAATTAATACAAGAAGTAGAAAATGTATTTCCTGATGAGGAAATAAATATTTTTGTATTCAATATGAATTAATTTATAACCCCTCCTTCCTTCACTTTACTTTCACTTATTTTGGACATCAATTTTATAAACCTATAAATTTACAAAACTATGGGATTCTCAATCAATCAGTTCTTATTTGAACCAATAGATTGGCTGAAAATTTCTGCAAAAAATGCAGAAACAATTAGGCACTTATTACAATTTGAGTCTTATGACTCTAAAACATTTATAGCAAAAATGCTAAATAATGAAATACCCATTTGGGTATTATTGTCTCATAGATGTATTATTGATGGTGAATACAAATTTGTATTTAATATGTCAGAATACAAAGAAGAAGAAATTGGCAGATATATAGCAACAATTTTACAAAATGCTATTGATTCAAATGACAAATCAACAATGAAAAAAATAGCAAGTAATTTAAAACTGCCACAAGCAAATAAAAGAAAATCACTAATTGTTAAACAATTACACAAACAAAGAGAAAAGCTTTATAAAATAATTAGTGATCAAATGAACTGGAAATATGAAGTATTTCCAAACTATATAATTTTCTCAGATATGAGAAAATTTAAGAAACAAGCTGTTTAAGTTTGTTTTAGTTTTAAGGGTTTTTATAGAAAGTGAGAGTCTTTGTAGCAATACAAAGACTCTTTTAGCAAACAACCAACTCTATATATCTATTTAATTAACTACATTTTTCAAAACAATTTAAAACAAAAAATTATGAGTAACGCAAGCAATGTATCAACAAAAAAAGGTAAAATTACTTTTTCCAGACTTTACACTAATAACTATCAAAAACAAGGGTCACAAACTCTTGAGATTAAACAAATCATCAAAACTGTATCTTCTTACCCAAGTAAGAAATACAATTCTAATTTACAGGATTCTTTGTTTTCAGAAAGTGATTTTGGAGTAGAAACTAATGTATACACTAGTGAAGAAACTAGAGTAGCTTGGATTTTAGTACCAGATTCAAAAACTGAAGATGAAATTAAAAGAATGGTAGCAGCACTTAGTGCTGAAGCATGTATTTACAAGGTATTATCTAATCAACCAATATTGGATGATAATCAAAAAAGTGCCATACAAAATGGACTAAAAACATTAGATGAATTTGCTATGAGTCAAGTAGTTAGATATCCTGACACTCATTCTCAAGCAGGTGAATGTATTTTAGATTCTGATGGCAATGTTCAATACAGGAGAACATTTTTCTCTAAAACTGCTAAAGAAGATATTGATACCAGAGGAAATGGTAAAATCTATGTACCTGAAGAACTTCAAGTAGAAGTTTATGGTGCAAATCAGTTTTAATAGTTTATAAAAGAAACCTTACTGTTAGTCACTTTATATAAGATTGTAATATATTTTATTATAATTTTATTAGTGACTATTCAGTAAGGTTTTATTTTTTTTTAATTTAGCCATTCCTTAAAATTTTCAACATGGTAGATTTAATTTATGATATTGAAATATATCCAAACTTATTTTTAGTTTGTACAAAAAACTGTACAGATTTAAGTACAAATTACTTTGAAATATCTCCCAGAGAAGATAAAAGAGTAGAGTTATTATCTTATATAGGAGATAAAAGATTGTTTGGATTTAATAATCTTAACTATGATGCAAAAATGTTAGAGAGATTTCAAAAGAATCTACATTTAAAAGGTAAGGATTTGGTTAAGATGTTAAAACAACATTCTGATAAATTAATTACAGATGAAAAATATAATAAATTTCAAAAAGCTATTAATTTACCTAATGTAGATTTATTCTTAATGCATCACTTTGACAATGATGCTAAAAGAACTTCATTAAAACAATTAGAATTTGTATTTGAAATGGAAAATATTCAAGAGTTACCTTTTGAACATAACACCATACTAACAGAAAATCAAATAGAAACTGTAATACAATATTGTTTTAATGATGTAGAAGCAACTTACTTATTATACAAATACAGTAAAGAAGCTATTGAACTTAGAGAATCTCTCTCTAAAGAATACAACATAAACATGATGTCATGGAACTCACCCAAAATTGGTGAAAAAAGTTTTGCATTTAAATTAGCTAAGGAAATAGGTTCTCATAAACTTACAAAGAAAACTTATAGAGATACTATTAACTTAGGTGACATTATATTTCCTTATGTTGAATTTGAAACTGAAGGATTTCAAAACCTATTAAAATACTTTAAACAAAAGGTAATTACAAATACCTATAAAGTATTTACTGAAATCCCATTTGAAGAATTATCCTTAATAGAAGGTCATTATAATTTACACAAAACAAAAGGTGTACAAAAAAACCTAAACATACTTTATCAAGATATAGAGTTTGTATTTGGTACTGGTGGATTACATGCATGTACTAAACCAGGTATTTATACATCTGATGATGATTACACCATAATAGATATTGATGTATCTTCATATTATCCTAATCTTGCAATTAAAAACAAATTATATCCTGAGCATTTAGGAATAGAATTTTGTGATATTTATGAGAAAAGATATAATGAAAGAAGTCAATATCCTAAAGGTTCAGTATGGAATAGTTCTATTAAATTAGAATTAAATGGTGTATATGGTAAATCTAATTCAGAATATTCATCTTTTTATGATCCTAAATATACTATGACTATTACAATTAATGGTCAACTTTTAATATGTATGTTAGCTGAAGCATTAATGCTTATTCCACAATGTGAATTATTACAAGCCAATACTGATGGTGTAACTGTAAAAGTATTAAAATCAGATATGACTAAAGTATTTGGTATTATAGATTGGTGGGAAAAACTAACTCAATTAAAACTAGAATATGTATATTATTCTAAAATGATTATTAAAGATGTATCTAATTATATGGCTGTATCTACTGAAGGTAAAATTAAAAGAAAGGGTGCAGCATTTAAAACTAAAAAAGAATTAGAATTACATGAAAATCATAGTGCAACAGTAATACAAGAAGCTATTTCTCAATACTTTATTTCCAATATATTACCAGAACAATATTTGTTACAAGAATTGGAAACTAATGGATTAAAGAATTTCTTTATGAGAGCTAAGGTGCAAAAAAGTCATAAACTTATAGCAAGAGATGGAGAACAAGATGTGATTTTACAAAAATTAATAAGATATGTAGTTACCAACACAGGTGTATCTCTTATTAAAATAATGCCACCATTAGCTAAGAATCCTGATAAAGAAAGAGAAACAGAAATTGAAGCAGGATGGAAATGTACTGTATGTAATAATTTATCAACTGTCATAGACATGTCAAATATAAATTTAGAATATTATCTTATACAAATTAAAAAAGTAATAAATGCAATCGAGAATAGAAATACAGCAAAAAGCATCGGAGAAGATATTACTGAATAATTTTAAGGGTATTATTAATGTTGCACCAAGAGTTGGTAAATCTAAAATAGTATGTGATGCCTTAAAAACTCTTAAATCAACAAAAAAGATTTTAATTACTGTTCCTTATAATTCTATTATAGAATCATGGCAATATGAATTTGAAAAATGGAAAGTAAAATCAAAAAATATTACCCTTATAAATCAAAGGTCATTATCTAAAGTAAATCTTACATCTTATAACGTCATCATTTGTGATGAAATACATACTTTATCTCAATCACAAATAGATTTGTTAAAAGAAACAACTTGTCCAATTTTAGGTGTTTCAGGCTCTATCTCTAAAGAAACTGAAAAACAATTAAGACAAGAATTAGATTTAAATATTATTTTTAAATATTCAATAGAAGAAGCAATAAATGCTGGGATAATTGCCAATTATGAAGTATATTTAGTACCTGTTACATTAAATTCTACTAACAAATACATCAAAGCAGGTTCTAAAGACAAAGAGTTTTTTACTTCAGAATACCATAATTATCAATATCTTACATCAGAATTTGAAAGATTCAAAAAGATGTCTTGGGGTAATAAAAAGTTTGAAACAGTAAAAATGACTTATGCATCTAAAAGAGCATCTTTAATTTATGAAAGCAGAACTAAAATTGAAGCAGTTAAAAAGATTATACAAGAAAATGAAAGATGTTTAATTTTTACAGCAAGAACAGAAGTTGCAAATGAGTTAGCAGATAGTTATCATTCCAAATCTCCTATTGATACATTAGATAAATTTATGTCTAATGAAATTAGTAAACTTGCAGTGTGTGAGATGACTAATATGGGTATCACTTTTCCTAACTTAAAAATAGGTATATTTCATCAGATGAAGAGTTCTGAAGAATCTGCTATTCAAAAAGTTATGAGAATGTGTAACATGGAAGATGATGAAACTGCTAAAATATACATTACTTATTATGCAAATACTGTTGATGAAGAATGGACTAAAAAAGCATTAATTGGATTAGATCCTGATAAAATTAAAATATTGATACTATGAAATTAAATCCTGAAATTGAAAAGTTGTTAGTAGAATTTAATATTGATATCTATGAAGGTCAATTGTATTTGTTAGCATGTTTTCACAATTTAGATACTGTTTATTTTTCTGAAGAAACAATTAGACAAGTAAATAGCATTGGTATTGTAGAAAGAGATTATAAAACAAATACTTTAGAATGGCATGTTGCCTTATATGATAACCAAAATATAGATTCAGTATGGGATTGGGTAAATGAATACAGAGAATTATTTGCAAGTAAAAACAAAGAAAGATCTGGTTCTAAAAAAACATGCATTGCAAGAATGAAAGTGTTTTTTCAAGAAAACCCACATGTTAGAAAACAAGATGTATTAGAAGCTACTAAAATGTATCTGAGAGGAGTTGAACCACAATTTGTTAAGACTGCAGAAAGATTTATTTATGATGGACAAGGTAATTATAAAACTTCTATGCTTAATAATTGGATAGAAAGAGTGTTAGAAGCTAGAGCTAAGAATAAGATTGATCCTAATAATAAACTAATGAAGTAATATGGAAAAACAAAAATTTTACAGAGTATTTGATTTACAAAGAGGTTGTTATTTTGCAACTGGTTACAATGCAACTTCAATAGAAGAATTAATTAAGGATTTTCAGTCTTATATTTTAATGTCTAATGAAGTTGAAGAAAATGAAGATAATATAAACGGATTTTTATCAACTTGGAATGGAATTAGTGAATATTTACAAGGAGTAATTTTAGAAGAAAGTGATGTAATTTTTAATGAAAATGAAATTTAAATAAGTAATGAATTTTCTTGAAGCATTAAAGCAAGGTCAGGAAGGAGAAAATAAAGGTTTACCAACAGGTTTACCACCATTGGATAGAGCTATAGATGGTGTTCAAAAAAAAGCAATCTATGGTGTAGCTGCTGGTCCAAAAGTAGGTAAGAGTACTTTAGTAGACTTTGGTTTTGTTATTCATCCTATATTACATTGTATTAAAGAAAACATTCCTATTACTGTAATTTATTTCTCTTATGAGATAGATAGAGTAAAAAAAGAATTTGACTTTGCTTCATTCTTCTTTTATCATGACTATGGTATAAAATCTATTATGCATAATGATGAGGAATATCCTTTGTCAAGTAGATATCTGTTAGGTAAACTACAAGATAGACAAGGTAATATTATTCCATTATCTGAAGAGCATAAAGCTATTCTAAAAGATATTTATACCAATAGAATAATTCCATTCTTTGGAGAGTATGATATTAGAGGACATCAAGTAAAAGAAGGTATAATACAATTCTTGGAAGATAGAGATAATCCTACAGGTATGAGAAATACTATTCTTGCTTATGCTAAAAAGAATGGTGAGTTTGTATATCAGGATTATGAAACTACAGAGGATGGTAAGAAAGTTATGAAGAAAAGATTAATAGGTTATAACATTGCCAACAAGCAAAAGAGAACTATTATAATTACAGATCATATTCGTAAACTCAAAAGAGAAAGAGGTTATACTATGAAAGAAAATATGGATAAATGGATAGAATATACTGTAGAATTACGCAATTTCTGTCATTTTACATTTGTCCACATTGTGCATCTAAACAGGTCTATATCCAATATAGAAAGATTAAAATTCAATGGTGAATTTATATATCCTACTGGTGAAGATGTAAAAGATTCAGGTAACTTATCAGAAGAATGTGATTATCTTTTAACACTCTTTAATCCAACAGATGAGAAATATGGATTATCAGTTCATTTTGGTTATCCATTACATGAATATCCTAACTATAGATCAATACATTTAGTAGAATCTCGTGATACTGAATGTCCTCAACATTTAGCAGTACAAATGTTAGGTAATGTAAAACATTTTAAAACTATTTAAATACATTAAATTAAAAACAATGGCAAAAATTCTTGTTATTGCTGAATCAGGTTTCGGCAAAAGTACCTCTATCTGTCCAAGTGAAGAACTTGGAATTAAAGGTTTAAATCCAACAAATACATTTATTGTAAATGTATCAGGAAAAGATATTCCTGCAAGAGGATGGAAAAAACTTTATAAACCAATAGAAGGTAAAGATTTATCTACAGGTAATTATGTAGATACTAATGATGGTTTAGCTATTGCAGGTCTAATTTCTATACTTAATGAAAAGAAACCTCAGATTACTAATTTAGTAATTGATGATTTTCAATACATTATGGCAGATTATTACATGGATAAAGCTAAAACAAGTGGTTTTGACAAATTTGCTGACATTGGTTATCAGATAGGTCAAATATTTAAAGCTTTAACTAAGTTTAAAGGCAATATAATTATATTGACTCACCCAGAAGAAGTACAAAATACTTATGGTACAACTTATAAAGCTAAAACAGTAGGTAAAATGATTGACCAATATATTACTATTGAAGGTAAATTTGATATAGTATTATATGGTCATCAAGAATTTGATACTAAAACTAAAAAAGTATCTAAACAATTTGTAACTAATTTTGATGGCAGATATCCTGCTAAATCTGCACCTGGAATGTTACCAGGATTAATGATAAATGATTTAGGATTAGTCATTGAAATGGTTGACAAATATTATTCAGGAGAGTAATTATTTATTTTTTCACTTATTAAAAACAAAAACAATGGATCAAATTAATTTAAAAATCTCAGAAGTATTAACTGCTTTGGACAATGGAATGACAAGAGATGACATTCAAGAAAAGTACAATTTATCAACAAGACAGTTAAAAAGTATTTTTCAACATCCTAAATTAAAAGGAAAGAAAACTAAATCTATTCAAGTTTTAGTAAATCTTGTAGATGATTTAGAAGTAGAAACAGTACAACAAATTAGTGAACCAAATTATCAAATTATTTAATTATTTAAAATTTTATTTATGTACGGCTATCAAAGTGATGACAAACAATCTTCTTCAATGTCTTTTGGTTTAAATCAAAAGGTTAATCTTATTAAATTAGAATATAATCCAAATGGAGGTAAAGACAATACTCCACTAGAATGTTTGGATGTATCTTTTGAATTTCCTGGTGGAGCAATTAGAAGTTGGAGACAATTTCCTGTAACTCAAGCTATTGATAAAGATGGCAACAAAGTTACTGATAAAAACTCACCAGAAATGAAAGCAGCATTTAATGAGTTTAATCAAAAGCTTACTCAGTTAATGAAATGTTTTGTTACTGAACAAGATTTAAGAACAGCTTTATCAACAGTTCATAACTTTAAATCTTTTTGTGATGCTTTAACTGATTTATTGCCTAAAGATTTTTCTTACAAACCTATTGATGTTTTCTGTCAATATCAATGGCAACCTAAATCAGGTACTGATAAAAAGTACATTGAGATTCCTTCTAATGTAAAACAAGGTAAAGTATTTACTGAAACTGTAGAAGGTAATTTTAGTCCTATTGTTATTAAAGATGGAGTAGCCACTTATCAAGGTACTACTTATACTTGTCAGGTAAATGGTAAGAAAAGTAGTGTTGAAATAAATGGTAAAACATTGGAGTTTAATTCTTCTACAGGATTGATGTATCTTTCAGAAAATGATTCTACATTTGTAATTCATCCTGTAACAAGAACAGAATGGTTTGTAAAATCTAATTTTTATAAAGATTCTAATGAAGAAGTAATTCAATCTTCATGGGATTAAATCTCTAATTATGTATGGCTATCAATCTGATGAAAATCTAACTATTGAAGAACTATTTTCTAAAATAAATCAAGAAAAAGTTTTTAATCATGTATTGGGAGATTTTAATACTGATACATATATCACTAGTCCATTTAGACAAGATGATAGCCCAGGATGTTGGGTACAATGGAGAGATGATAGATTATATTTTACTGATTTTGCAAATACCTATGGTAAAGTAAACTTAGATGCTGTTGGTTTAATACAACAAAAATATAATCTAAAACTTAAAGATGCTATATCATTTATATATGATAATTTTTATGAAAAAGATTTTCATAAAATGAATATAAAAAATAATATTGATTCAAAAAGTTCATCTTCCATTGTAACATCATCTAAATCAGATATTGAATTTTGTCCAAAACCTTTTGATGAGTATCATAAAAAATATTGGTCACAGTATGAAATTAGTTCTGCTAATTTAATAGAGGATAATGTTTTTGCTACAAAGTGGTATAAGGTAAAGGGGAGTATTTTTACACCTTTTCCACAAGAAACAACTTATACAATAAGATTTCATGATGGAAGTGTAAAAATTTGTAAGCCAAAAGCAACTGAATTTAAGTGGATGACCAATGCCACTAAAAATACAATAGGTGGTTCTTTATTATTTCCCATCTTTGGTACAGAATATTTAATCATATCAAAGAGTTATAAGGATTGGAGAGTGCTTACTAATTTAGGATATACTTCTATATATTTTCAAAATGAAGGAATGTTTCCAAATATGGAAATCCTATATTATTATCTACAAATGAGTAAAAATGTAATTGTTTTATTTGACAATGATGAAACAGGTAAAAAAGCATCTTTAAAATTAGTAGAGTACATCAACAATTCATATCCATTTAAGGCAACATCATTAACATTGCCTACAGAAGAAAAAGATCCTGCTGATATTATAAAAGCAGGAAAAAAGAGCCTTTTAATTAATTTTTTAACTTTTTAATTTTTAACAATGAGAACAGTAAAAGTGTATTCCACATCCACAGGTTTAAAATTAGTTTCTTCAGATGCTACAACTTGGGGTCAACTAAAAGAACATCTATTCAATCAGGGAGTAAATGTTAATTCTATGAAAGCAGTAGAAAATAAAACAAATACTACTTTGGAATTAGATGATGCAAGATTACCTGAAACAGATTTTGTATTAATGTTATCCCCAGAGAAAACTAAATCTGGTTCTTCTTATCTTGAAATAAGAAATGAAATTAGTGTATTAGTAAAATCAAGTGAATCTGCAAACAGATTCTTTAATAATGGTAGAAACTATACTACTAAGAGTAGATCTGAATTAGAATCTTTATTGTCTGCTTGGTATGAAAATCAAGATGAGCAATCAGATAATGCTTATTCATTTAATACTATTGAAGATTGTATTAGTCATCTAATGGAAACCAATGAGTATGATTTGAGAACAAGTGATTTTGAAAGAGCATTTGAATTACTAAGAGGTGAAGTAACTATGGAAGATGAGATTAATGCTAATCTTAACACAGAAGAAGCTGAATGGTTATCTAAAATGAGAAACAACCTGTAATAGTAGTTTTTGTTTTTTAAAAGAGTGTCTTAAATAAAGACACTCTTTTTTTATTTTCTAACTTAAAATATATCACCATGTTAGAATTTGATTATTTATCTAAATTACATTTTGATGGAAAACTTAATATAGACAAACTAAATAACATAGTTAATTTAAAATACAAACACAACGATTCCTATAAAAAAATACATTTTCCATTTTATCATCATTTATTAATGGGTGCAGTAAATTCAAGAATAAGATTTGAAAGCACTATTGAATTTGAATCAGATGAACTTGAAGAATATGAATGTAACATAGATGAAAATATAAAAGTACAAAATTTTATTAATTATAATGGAGAAAGATGGTATGTGTCAAGTATATGGGATGAAGATTATGAAGATGATGAAGGTAATATAGATATAGATAAAAAAGTATCATTAACCAGATTAATACCAAAACTTGTATTTACTATTCATTTTCCATTTTTCATCATTAGTAATACTAATAATGAAAAAAGACCTATATCAAATCTATTTGTAAAATTTAAAATGGATAAACGTGGTTCTATAATAAATAGTGAATTACATGGTTTAAGAACTACTTTTAGTTATCCAGAAGCACAAACAGGTTATATACATTCTCATTTACAATCATCAGGTGTTTTTTCTGACCTTAATAGATTATTAGAAAAAAATACAGAATTTAAAAGATTTTGTCTTGGTAATGGTACTCCTGTAATTGCTAATATGGCATTATTACAAGATGCAATATTATCAAAATCTAATATAGCAGATTTATTTGAATTGTTTTTAAGAGTAATTGAAACTACAGTTCAACATGAATCATTAGAAGGTGTACCTTATATAAAAATAGCTACTGTAAATAATAAAGAAAAAGAAATATATAAAAGACCTAATGATCCTTTTCATTTAGTTAAATATGTTAATGCAATTGCTGAAAACTTTTCATTTAGTCCTACTATTATTTCTGATATAGTAACTATTAAAAACAATAAACTTAAAATTACTGATGATTTAAGTTTATTAGAAAAATTTATACTTGATGAAGTACCAAACTCTTATTATTCAGAATTTCTTATTATGACAAGAAATGGTGAAATAATAACAGATGCTTTACCAAGTATTAGTTTAAATAAGTATTTTTTATTTAATGGAGTAAAATATTTCTTTACAATTGGGGATAATACTGCAAATAACGATGATGTTATTGGTTTTGTTCTTGATAAAAACTTTTTAATTTATGCTAAACAAATTTTGGAGAAAAGATTCAATGAAATCTACTCAGCAACCCTCATTGAAGAAACAAGATTCTTTAATTTCTACAAGTCAGCCAATTTTGAGGAAACCTCAGCTCCCTTTTAAGAAAATAGGTGACAATTTAAATGTGTTTTTAAGTGAAAAAGCATTTAATAAGATGAAATTTTTATGTGAAAACATTAATAAAATAGAATGGTCAGGTTGTATTGTATATAGCATTGAAGGTTCTTTAACACATAAAGAAAGTATTTTTATTGAAGTACATGACTTAATTCCTTTAGATAAAGGTTCTGTATCATTTACCTCTTATAGTTTTGATGAAAGGGTATTAAATTTTATGGTTGAGAATAATTACCTGGAATACAAAATAGGTCATTTACATTCTCATCATACTATGAATACATTTTTCTCAGGAACAGATTTAGAAGAAGTAAATGAAAACTCAGAATTTATTAAACCTTATTTAAGTATCATTATAAATAATAAGTATGAGTTTTCTTGTAAGTTAGCATTTAGATTAAAAGTATTGGGATCATCTGTTTATGAATATCAGGATATAGATAATAACATGAAAGAAACTTATACTAACGACAAAGATGAGTATGTAGGTTATTATGATTGTAATGTAATTGTTCCTAAATTATCTATTGATGATAAAGAGTTTATGAAACAATATGAGAATATTATAAAACCTAAACCTGTTGCAATTGTAAATAAAAATCATCAAAGTTATCAAGGTTATCAAAGCAAATTAGATTTAGATGATTGGGTTAATTACAATACTTCTTATGGTTGGGAAGGTTTTGATGATAAATCTATATTAGTAGATGATTATCCTAATGAAGATTTTATAGCTTATGTTTTAAGATTAGGTATAGGATTAAAAAACAAAGAAACATTAGATGATGTATTAGAAGACATTGATAATTTATACATAAGAGATAAATCATTTTTAGTTGAAAGCTATGCAAAAACTATGGTAGATGATTTTAGAATTTATGTAAAAGATTTCTTTAAATTAAATATGGTAGAGGATGAATTTCTAAAACAACAAATTGAAATGTTTACAGACACTTTGTATTTTAATAAAGATGCCTTTTATTTTATTGATGAACTTTTAGAAGAACTTAATAATTTAAAATTAATATGAGTAGAGAAAGATTTCAAGATGCCTTATGGTATAAAAAACCTGTCAAATTTATTGTAGGTGGTTCAGGTGGTATTGGTTCATGGGTTGCTTTTTTCTTAACCAGAGCAGGATTCAATGTAGACATTTATGATTTTGATTTAGTAGAAGAACATAATTTAGGTGGGCAATTGTTTTTTGCAGACTCTATTGGTAAATCAAAAGTAAAAGCTTTAACAGATGTAATTTGTCAATTTAATGGAAATGATTTTAATTTAAATGCTCATGATAAAAAGATTGATCAAAACACTCATATTTCTCAATCTTATCATGGTCATTATATTTTTGTTTCTGCTTTTGACAACATGCTTGCCAGAGAACAATTGTTTAATAAGTTTATGAAGTTTTGTAACAATAAACAAAGTTTTAATAAAATATGGTTTATTGATGGCAGATTGTTAATGGAACAAATGAGAATTTATAATATTTCTTCTGAAGATCAAAAATCTATTCAAGATTATATAGAAAATCATTTATTTCCTGATTCTGATGTTGAAGAAGCACCATGTACTATGAAACAAGTTTCTCATAGTGCAGCTATGATTGCTACTCACATGATGGGTTTTATGACTAATATAATTGCTAATGAATTTGAATGGAAAGATTCTGTATTTAGAGTTCCTTATATTTGGGATTATATTATTCCTTCAAATCAAATAACTGAAAAATATGGATACGAACTTTAGTTTTAATACTGAATATTCAACAATATCAAAAAGTTATCACCCTGTTGTTAATTGTGTTATACCTGTTATTCCTAATTTTCAATTTTTATTTAATCATAGTAATACTAATAGATTATCACGTCAAATATTAAAGAGTAGTTCTAGTTTTGATAAATTATTTTTTCAATCTAAAAACTTAGTTTATATTGAAAAAGATGAAATATTAATAGGTAAAGGTATTATTCTTGACAAATATTGTAATATTCTTGCTGTAATTGGATTTGAAAAAATATTTACAAATTCAATAATGTGTAAGAAAAATAATCAAACATATTATAATGATGCTTGTTTGAAAGTAATTTTAAATTCTGACATACTAAATAATAAAATATTTATTAAATTGTATCCTTATATTCATAAGATACAAACTATTATTATTAGTAAAGAAGAATTAAATAAATTATATGAATAACAATAGAAGAAAAGGACATAATGCTGAAAGGTATTATGTCCAAATTTTTAAAGAATTATTTCCAGAATGTCAAACTAGCAGATATGCATCAAGAATGTTAGATGATGCAGGAGTTGATATTGCTGAAATACCTTTATTAGTTCAGATTAAAGCAGGATTACAAAAAGGATTAAAACCTGTTGATATTTTACAAAATATCAACTCTAAAATTCCTAATTCAAAAAAAGAACTTCCTAAATTATGTATTCATCATAAACAAGGTGTTCCTGGTAAGAAAAGAGATGAGTATTCATCAATAGTTACAATGACATTTGATGATTTTTTTAAAATTTTAAAATTAGCTTATGATAACAAGATCAAGTAAAGAACAAATAGATGAATACAGAACAATGAATGCAGTAAATCAATCTATGCTTAAGCTTCTAAGTGTATCAGGTCAAGCATTTTTAGAAGTTAAACAACCAGAAATGTTCTTTGAAGAAAAAGAACATTTTTTAATAGGAAGTGCTGTAGATGATTTTATTACTATGGGTGAAGAATATTGGGATAATAATTATCATGTTAGTAATATTGTTAAACCAAGTGAAGTAATCATGTCTATTGTTCAACAAGTATTTCATAGTAGAACTTCAGATGATTGGTTTCAACAAGATTTATTAAGTGCTATTGATGCACATAATTATCAATCTAATTGGAAACCAGAAACTAAAGTTAAAAAAGTAAGTGAGGAAGGTGAAAGATATTGGTTAGAATTAATTAATAGTGAGAATAAAACAGTTATTGATGTAAATCAATATGCTAAAGTTCAATCTATTGTCAATCAATTACTTACTCATAATTACACAAAAGGATATTTTATAGGTGATAAGGATAGAGATATTTATTATCAAGTTCCTATTTATTTTACATTAGAAGACATTAATGTAAAAGCATTGTTAGATATGATAATTGTTGATCATGAAACAGGAACTATATATCCTATTGATATTAAAACAATTGGTGATTATACTAAAAACTTTGATTATCAATGTTATAGAAGAAGATATGATATACAAGCATCTTTTTATACAGAAGCAGTAAATCATTGGAAAAATCAAAACTTTTTTAATTATAGAGTTTCTAATTTTAGATTTATAGTTGCATCAACTACTAAACAATGTGAACCTATTACTTTTATTACTACCTCAGATTTTATAAGTGCAGGTAAATATGGTTCTTCTAAAATGAGAGCTTTTAGAATAGGTG
>Ga0129333_10003436_pt1 | contig 14834 bp, 13 predicted proteins | sample CPB6_08_DNA_FD_94474 | JGI IMG/M metagenome (GOLD analysis project Ga0129333, IMG submission 94474) | Freshwater to marine salinity gradient microbial communities from Chesapeake Bay, USA - CPBay_Sum_0.6_0.8_DNA | ecosystem: Environmental > Aquatic > Marine > Coastal | place: USA: Chesapeake...
GGTCGTGGCAGGTGTGGGCCACCGGCAGCGACGGGATGCCGCTGATGCTGGCACGCGAGGCCAGCCACCCGGCGGGATCGCAGGCACCGCAGGTACTGATGCTGTTTCGCCCGGACTCGCTGATGTCGGACCCACAGGCGGTGGCCTTGCTGCGCGCGGCGCTGGTGTGGCTGGTGGAGGCGACGCGATGAGCTCCGGCAGCCTTCTGGAGCCCGAACGCCGCACGCCGCTGTTCGGCGAATACGACGTGGTGGTGCTCGGCGGCGGGCCGGCGGGCATCACCGCGGCGGCCAGTGCGGCGCGCGCCGGCTGCAGCACGCTGCTGGTCGAGCGCTATGGTTTTCTGGGCGGCATGGGCACTGCCGCCGGTGTCACCAACTTCTGCGGTCTGCACGGGCGGGTGCATGGCGAGATCCGTCAGGTGGTGCGCGGCCTGGCCGACGAGCTGCTCGACCGCCTGCGTGCCCTGGGCGGCCTGAACGATCCGCACCTGCTGTTTGGCGGGCGCATCGCGGCGCAGGCCTATGACAACGCGGCCTACAAGGTGGCGGCCGATGCGCTGGTGGTGGCCAGCGGCGCGCAACTGCTGTTCCATGCGCTGGCGGTGGGCGTGGTGATGGCGTCGCGCGAGCGCATCGATGCGCTGCTGCTCGAGACCCGGTCTGGCCGCCAGGCGGTGCGGGCGCGCTGCTTCATCGACTGCTCGGGCGACGGTGACCTGCTGGTGCACGCCGGCGTGCCGTGGGAGAAGGGCGCCGACGGCCACAGTGACGGCGTGGGCCTGATGTACCCGAGCACCATGTTCCGCGTGCACGGCGTGGATGCACAGCGCGCCGGCGATGCCTGGAACCACTTCGGCGCGCTGATGGAGCAGGCCGAGCGCGATGGCCTGCGCTTTGCCCGCAAGGCGCCGATCATCCGGCCGCAAAAGAACCCGGCCGAGTGGCGCGCCAATGTCACGCAGCTCAGCAACGACGACGGCTCGGCGGTGGACGGCACCGATGCGCGCCAGCTCAGTGCGGCCGAACTGCAGGGCCGCGCACAGGCGGTGGACTTCATGCGCTTTCTGCGCGGCTATGCGCCGGGCTTCGAACAGGCTTACCTGCTCGAGATCGCGCCGCAGGTGGGCATCCGCGAAACGCGGCGCATGCGCGGCACCTACCTGCTGAGCGAAGACGATGTGCTGCAGTGCGCGCAGTTCGACGACGTGATCGGCCTGAACGGCTGGCCGATCGAAGAACATGTGGCTGGCACCGTGTCGTTCCGCTTTCCGGACGATGCGCAGGTACGCGGCGTGAACGACCTGCCGTACCGCATGCTGCTGCCCCCGGGCGTGGACAACCTGCTGGTGGCCGGCCGCTGCGCATCGATGACGCACGGCGGGCAGTCGGCGGCCAGGGTGTCGGGCGCCTGCTTCGTGATGGGGCAGGCCGCCGGCACGGCGGCGGCCATGGCGCTGGCGGCAGGCGTTGCACCAGCGCAGGTGGCGCCGGGCGAGCTGCAGCGCACGCTGCAGTTACAAGGGGTACTGCTGAAGATCTGAGCTACAGCCGGTTGCGATTTCGTTGCGCCGCCGGCAGGGTACGGCGCCTGCGGTGCGTTACTGTCGGCGCTTTACAGATTCGACATCCAAAACGTCCCCAGCGCCCAACATGCCGCCCTCCGAATCGTCAGACGCTCCCGTGGCCACGCAGGCATCCGGTCGGGGCACACCAGCCAATGCTGTGGCCTCCACGGCCCTGAGGCCGACCCTCTGGAACCGGGCCGCCTTTCGTGCGCTGTTCCTCTTCGCCGTCCTGACGGCCGCCGCCGTGGCGGGCTTGCAGATGTTCGAGCGCACGCTGCTGCGTCAGGTGCAAGACGGCACCGAGGTGGCGAACATGACGCTCACCCGGGTGTTCGTCAACGATGCGTGGGACCGTTTGCGGCCAGACCTGGACCTGCAGGGCAAGCTGTCCAACCCGCGCGACAACCCGGCGCTGCGCGACGTTGACGCGGTGGTGCGCAACTTCGCCAAGGGCACCGACCTGGTCAAGGTCAAGATCTACAGCCTGAGTGGCATGACGCTGTATTCATCCGACCCGGCGCAGGTGGGCGAGAACAAGGCGAACAACGTAGGCTTTCAGGCGGCGGCACGCGGGCGGCTTGCCAGCGAGCTGACCTACCGCGGCAAGTTCGGCGGTTTTGACGGCGAACTGTACGAGCGCAACCTGGTGTCGAGCTATGTGCCGGTGCGCTCGGCGCAAGGGGTGGAGGCGGTGGTGGAGCTCTACACCGACCGCACCGTGGCCATCGAGGCCACCGAGCGCATGCGACTGACGGCCTACGCCTACGCCGGCGGCATGGTGGTGGTGGGTTTTGCGCTGCTGTGGTGGGTGGTGCGGCCACCCCGGCGGCCGGCGGCAGGTGCATCTGCGGCGCTGCTGGCGCCCGGTGCTGCGGCAGGCGCATCGGCCGACACGGCCGACCCGACCCGGCCCTGGCGCGAGGCGCTGCACACCCTGCGCGAGCCGGCGCAACGCCTGGGCGAGGCGGCGCTGGCCCATCGCCTGGCGCCGCCCGATGCCCAGGCCTGGGAGCGCATGGTCGGCGGCCTGCGCCAGGTGTCGCGCCAGCTCGGCGAGCTTGCGCTGCTCGACGAGTTGCGTCAGGCCGCAGGCACGCCGCTTGCGCCCCAGGCGCCGCAGCGCCGCTGGAGCGAAGTGCTCGGCCGCAGCGTGGCCAGCTTCGTGCAGCAGGCCGACCATGCCGGCGTTACCGTCGAGCCGCATGTGGAGCCGCGCCTGGGTGGCGTGGCAACCGAGCACGCGGCCACGCTGGAACAGATGCTCTCGCTGATGCTGGATGTGGCCGCGCAGGCCACCGGTGCCGGGCGCCTGCGCCTGAACATCCAGCCGCTGGAGAAGGGTGGCGTGCAGATCGAGGTGGTGGGCGCGCGCACGCCGGGCGCTGCCACCCCGGCGGCTGCGGCGGCCAGCGAGGCGATGCGCGCCTCGGCGCTGGAGGCAATCGCGCTGCTGGCGGCGCAGCTGGACGGCCGGCTGGAGCGCGCCTCGCAAGCGGCGGCCGGTCCGTGGCTGACGGTGGCGCTGGGCCATGCCGGCTGAGCCGATGGCGTCCGCAGAGCCCCGCAGCGTGCCAAAGGCCAGCCTGTGGCAGCGGCTGCAAACCTGGCAGCTGCTCGGCCTGGGCCCGGCGATGTGGCTGTTCATCGCCTCGTGCGTCGGCCTGCCGTTCGTGATGTACCGCGCGCTGGAAGAGCACACCGGGCAGGAAGCGCTGCGCCAGGCGCGTGCGGTCAGCCTGGTGGCCTCGGCGGTGCGCAGCTACTACACCAGCAACGTGGTCGGTCCGGCGCTGCGCAACCAGGGGCAGGTGACGCTGAGTGAAAACTACCACCAGCTCGCAGGCGGCATCCCCATCCCCGCCACCTTCGCGATCGAGCTGGGGGACGCCATCCGCGAGCGCGCCGGCGTGCGCGACTTCGAATTCCGCTTCATGTCCGACCTGCCGTTTCGCAACCGCAGCCGCTCGGCGCTGGATGAATTCCAGCTCGCGGCCTTGCGGGCCTTTCGCGGCGAGCAGCGCGAGGGCGATGCCAACGCGGCGGGCGTGACCAAGCTCGGTGCGGGCAACCTGATGGCCGAGGCCTTCTGGCGCGTGGACCGCCGCGACGACGCGCCGGCGATGCTGCGCCTGGCGGTGCCGGTGCGCATGGAAGCCAACTGCGTGGCCTGCCACAACGGCCACCCGGATTCGCCGGTGCGCAACTGGAAAGTGTCCGACGTGCGCGGCATCCAGGAAGTCGCGGTCGAGTTCGACACCGAAGGGCAGTTACGCGACAGCATCGGCGCGGTGGCCTACCTGGGCTGGTTCTCCGCGATGGGCCTGCTGGCCCTGCGCGAGCACCGCTCGCGGGTGCGCGCCCTCAACCGCCTGAACGCCGACATGCCCGCGAAATAGATGTCGTTGGGCAGGTCGATGTTGGCGTGCACCGCGCCGACGTGCTTGCGCGAGGCAAACCAGGCTTCGTCAATATGCGCCTCGAACATGCCGTTCCAGTGCACGCGCTGCATCTTCTTCACACGCTCCAGCCGCGGCTGGTTGGAGGCAAAGAAGAACTTGTATTCCTTGTGGCGCGCCATCCACTCATAGAACTGGTCGATGTGCGAATCCACCTCGGCCTGCAGCATCGGTGCGGCTGCGCGCACCGTGGCCAGGTCGGCCTCGCTGATTTCAAACTTGGCAAGGATTTCGTCAATGGCTTGCGGGGTCATGTACATCTCCTGGAGGGCCTGCAGGCCCGATATTCAGACGCACAAGCGCGTCTGGCAAGGTCAGCGGGAAGGTCGCTGTCGGCAGCGTTCAGGCGATGGCGCCTGAGGCTGCGGGCAGGGCCAACCCAGCCTCTGAACGGAGGCCCGGCGGATCAGCTGCTTCGTGGGGGGCGCTTGGGCAGCGCCAGGTTGGCGTCGACGAACGACGCCGCGCTTTCGCTCAGGGTCAGGCGCGCCAGCAGTATCGGCTCGCCGGTGCGCACCGGGGTGCGATGCACTGCGAAGGCGGCGCACAGGTTGGCGCAGATGCGATCAGTCTGCTGCACCTCATCGTGCGCAGAGTGGTCATGGGCCACGACCCAATGCAGATGCGTGTGGCCGTGATGGACGTCGACAAGGTCGGCATCCACGGAAAACACGGGCTCGAACGCCGCGGCGCTTGCGTGGCCGGCATGCGGTTCACCATGACAACCCCCGCCCCACACGCACACGGCCCGCGCAGGCAGCGCGATGCACAACAGCAGAAGGACGAAAAGTCGTACCGGACGTGTCACGCAACCAGCTTACCGGGGGTGGATTGAAGGAGCATGCGGGATAACCCGTGACGTGTGGATACGACTTGCCACAGCAGCAGTACCGTTGCGCAAGGCGCAGTGTGATTTCCGCGTGTGCAATGTGTGACAAAAAAGCCCGCGCGAGGCGGGCTTTTTGTGCTGTGCACGCCATTGGGCTGCACAGGCTTTTGTGTGGCTCCTCGACCTGGGCTCGAACCAGGGACCTACGGATTAACAGTCCGGCGCTCTACCGACTGAGCTATCGAGGAACAGCCTAAGATTATAGCCAAAGTTGGGCCGGCCCTCAGAGGCTGAGCTGCAGCCCGAGGCGTGCGGTGCGCACCGCACCGGGGTACAGATACACATGACCGAACTGGTAGGGCGATTCGCGCCAGTAGCGGCGGTCCAGCAGGTTGTCCACGCCCAGCGTCCAGCGCGCGGTGCTGCCGCGCAGTGTGGTCTCGTAGTGCAGCGCGGCGTCGATGCGGCTCCAGGCCGCCAGGGTGATCGACCCGTCAGGCAGCACATTGCGTTCGCCTTCGCGTTGCCACTGCACTTGCGCGGCCAGGCCCGGCAACGCCTTGGGCTGCCAGCTGGCCTGCGCGCGCAGCACGTTGCGCGGCACGTTGGCCGGGCGAATGCCGTTCAGTGCGGGCTCTTCGACGCTTGCGCGGCGCCTGGCGTCGATGAAGGTGCCTGCCACGCTCCACTGCAGCGGCCCGCTGGCCAGCGCCAGGCGTTGCTGCAGGGTCGCCTCCAGGCCGCGGTGCACCGCCTCGCCATCAAAGCGGCCCTCGCAGGGCGTGATGCCCAGGCGCGAGCAGGCGTCCAAGTTGCTGACCGGGCGCGTGATGTCAAACAGCGCCAGCTGCCACGCCAGCGCGCTGCCGCTCACGGCCAGGGCCCCGCTCTTGATGCCCAGCTCGCGCTGGCGCGAGCGCAGCGCAGGCAGCGCCGCGCCGGCATTGCTGTATTGCGAGGCGCGGTTGGGCACCACCTGCGACTCGATGCCTTCGCCATAGCTCGCATAGACAACCGGGCCGGCGGCCAGGCGATGGCTCAGCGCGAACCACGGAGTGGTCATGCGCTGGTCGTAGCCGGTGGGCCGCGTGCCGTTGGTGCGGATGCTCTCGCGCGAGAGTTGCGTGTGGCGCAGGCCGAGCCACGCGGTGGTGTGCGCGCCCAGGCGCACGGCGTCTTGCAGCCACAGCTCGTTGCTGCGCTCGTCGCGGTTGGTGTTCTGGTCGCCCAGCGTCGGGTCGGCCGGTGTGATCAGGGTGCCCGCCACGTTGCCGGTGCCCACGTAGTTGTAGGCCTGCAGGTTGAAGCGCTGGGTGACGCTGCTGCGCAGCAGGCCGAAACTCAGGTCGTGGCGGATGCCGGCGGCTTCGATGCGGCCCTTGAACACCACTTGCGCGGCGCTTTGGCGGCGGCGCTCGCCGTCGCTGCGAAAGTCGTACAGGTCGTAGGTGCCGTCGCTGCAGTAGCGGTCGTAGTTGTTCTCGGCGCTGCAGCCAAACGGAAAGGCAATCCGGTCATCGCTTTTCAGGCGCTGCGTACCCGCCTGCGCCACCATGCGCCACTGCGTGTTCAAAGCCAGCTCGTAGCGCAGCGTGCCGGTGAGGCCGCCCAGCACCGTGGGTTGCGACCAGGGCTGGTTGTTCAGGTTGATGCGCGGGTCCACCGGCGCGGGCAGCGTGTTGCCCAGCAGGCTGAAGCCGGCCTGCGTGGGCTGGCTGCGCTGGCTGGTCTCGATTTCGGCTTCCAGCAGCTGGTCGCGGCCGAGCTTCCATTCGGTGGCCAGCGACAGCAGCCGGCGCTCGCCGTTCAGGGCGCGGGTGGTGGGGCGCAGCGTCTCGTGCGCCGCGTTCAGGCGCCAGCCGAAGGCGCCGTCTGCACCCGCGCGACCGCTCAGGTCGGCGGCAGCCAGCACGCTGCCGCGCTGCGTCCATTCCAGCCGCACATCGCGCAGCTCGCGCGCGGTGGGCCGCTTGACGACGAAGTTGACCAGCCCGCCGGGTGCGCTGGTGCCGGCCTGGATGCCGCTGGTGCCCTTGAGGATCTCCACCCGCTCCTTGTTGTCCAGCGCGATGAAGGTCTCGGCGTTGATCGGCAGGCCCTCGCGCCGGTAGTTGAAGCGGTTGTCGAGCACGAAGCCGCGCACGGTGAGGTAGTCCCAGTACCCGCCGGCGTTGTAGGCATCGGTGACCGAGCTGTCCAGCGCGGTCAGGTCGGCCAGGCGGCGTGCGCCGCGCTGCTCGATCGCGTCGCTGCCAATCACCGTGGCCGACAGCGGCAACTCGCGCAGCGGCGCATCAAAGCCCGCCACATCGGCCTGCGCGGTGGGGCTGGCGTTGACGGTCACCCGCGGCAGCGTGGCCTGTGCCACCACGGTGGCGCCGGGTGTGGAGGACGTCTGCGCCCAGGCCGCACTGGCCAGGGGCAGGGCGATGCACAGCGCAGTGGCGTGCGCCGCCGGCGAAAGATGGAATCGGTATGCCATGTCGTGTCGTGAGTTCAGCACTCGTTCAATCAACATCCATGGCAGGTGGGCTGGCGGCGCGACGATGAAAGGCCGCGTGCTGCGGCGCCGTCGCTTGGCTGGCTTCCCTGCGCGAGGATTACCTCAATCAGGTTCAAAGGGACTTTCTCAGCCGCCTGCCAGTGCGAAGAAGCATCCTCGCGAAAGACAGGGCAGCACCCCTAGCGAATGCGCGCCCGGTACTGCGGCGTGCGGTACGGATTGTAGGTGGACTGGGTTACCGCGCCTTGCGCGGGGGCATGGCGCGTGCGGATAGCGCGTGGGTACGAAGCCCGCGCAGGGCGCGCCGCAGTCAGTCGTTCGCAGGCGGCTGCACGCCCAGCAGCCGGTGCAGCCGCGGGCTGGTGGTGGTGTATTGCAGCAGCGGTGGGCCCTGATCCGGGTAGACGATGGGCGCTGCCGCAAATGCCGCCAGCGTGCACTCGTGAAAGCCCGACAGGATCAGCTTCTTCTTGCCCGGGTAGGTGTTGATGTCGCCCACCGCAAACAGGCCCGGCACACGGGTGGAGAAGGTCGCGGTGTCCACCGGCACCTGCTTGCGCTCGAGGTCCAGGCCCCAGTCGGCGATCGGGCCGAGCTTGGGGCTCAGGCCCAGGCACACCAGCAACGCGTCCAGCGGCAGTGCCTGCACCTGGCCGTCGCTACCGGTCACCTCGGCCGCACTCAGGCGGCCGCCTTGCACCTGTGCGCCAGTCACCTGGCCCACCACAAAGCGCATGCGACCCGCGTCGCACAGCGCACGCATCTGCGCCAGTGCGTCGGCGCTGGCCTGCAGCGTTTCGCGGCGATGCAGCAGCGTCACGCTGGCGGCGCGCCCGGGGCCGTCGGCCGCAAGCTTCAGCGCGACTTCAAGTGCGGCGTCGTCGCCGCCGACCACCAGCACGCGCTGCCCGGCCAGGTCGGGGGCGTCGCTTGCGCGGTGGAACACCTGCGTGCCTTCGAAGGCCGCCAGCCCCTGCACCTTGAGGGTGCGCGGCTCGAAGGCGCCCACGCCCGCGGCAATGAACACCGTCTTGCTGACAAAGCGTGTGCCCTTGGATGTGGCCACATCAAAGCGGCCGTCTTCGCGCCGCTGCAGCAGCCGCACTGTCTGCCCGAGGTGGAAGGCCGCGTCGAAGGGCGCGATCTGCCTGAGCAATGCATCGGCCAGGCCGCGGCCGGTACACACCGGAATGCCGGGGATGTCGTAGATGGGTTTGTCGGGGTACAGCTCCACCGGCTGGCCGCCGGGGCGGGGCAGGGAGTCGACCACATGGGCGCGGATCTCCTGCAGCCCGAGCTGGAACACCTGGAACAGGCCCACCGGGCCGGCGCCGATGATCAGCGCGTCGGTCTCGATCGCTGCGCCCGCCGGGCCGGGCGAGGTGGTATCGGTGGAGGCCACGTGCTTCAGCGGCCGTCTTGCGTGCCGTCAGCGGACCAGTTCGGACAGCTTGCCGGTCTTGTCCTTCCAGTCGTCGGCGTCGGGCAGCGGCGCCTTGCGCTTGGTGATGCTCTTCCAGCCGGCGTTCTTGGCCAGGTCGGCATTGAGCTGGATGAACGGCACCTGGTCGGCAGGCACATCCTCTTCGGCGTAGATCGCGTTGACCGGGCACTCGGGGATGCACACCGCGCAGTCAATGCACTCGTCGGGGTCGATCGTCAGGAAGTTCGGCCCCTCGCGGAAGCAGTCCACGGGGCAGACGTCCACACAGTCGGTGTATTTGCAGCGGATGCAGGCTTCGGTGACGACGTGGGTCATGACGATGAAAGCGGCTATCGGTAAAACCCAGGATTTTACTGGGGTTCCCCGATCAGGACGGCGCCTGCGGTTTTGTGCGTGGCGGTGTCCACCAGCACCAGCTGGCCCAGACGGCGCGAGCGGCCGAACGGCTGCACCGGCAACGCGTCCTGAAACACCAGCTCGGCCCGGCCGATGGCATTGGCCTCCAGCGCGGTGGCACCGGTGCGCGCCAGGGTGTGGATGTCCAGGCGGTGCAGCACGCGCCGCACCTTGGTCTTGACCCAGCGGTGGCCGTGCAGCGCCCAGTACACGCGGCCGGCCACCAGCGGCTCGTCGTCCATCCATGCCACCGTGGCCTGCGTCTCGCGCTGCGGCTGTGCGCCGCTTGCTTCAGCGGCGTCCGGCTCCAGCAGCAGCCAGTCGCCACGCGACACGTCGAGCTCGCGGTCGAGCACGATGCCGGCGCTGCGGCCGGCCGCCACATCGGCGGGCTTGCGCACATGGTCGAGCACCTGCGCAATGCGCGCGGTCTGGTTGCCGGGCAGCACCCGCACCGCCTGGCCGGGCTGTGCCGTGCCGCCGGCCACACGGCCCCAGAACACGCGACGGCCCTGCGAGGTGTCGGCCGACGACGAAAACTTCTCGACCCACTGCACCGGCAGCGCAAAACCCTCTTGCGTGTCGGCGGGCGTCACCGGCAACTGCTCGAGCAGCTGCAGCAGCGACGGGCCCTGGTAGCCGCACCAGCCCGGCGCGGCGCTGGCGACGTTGTGGCCCAGCAGGGCCGAGATCGGCACGGCGGCGCGCACGTCGATGCCGGCAGCACGCGCGAATGCGTGGATGGCAAGCGTGATGTGCTCACAGGCCAGCGCCGGGTCGTCCACCGCGTCGAGCTTGTTGATCGCAAACACGATGGAGGGCACGCGCAGCAGGTGCGCCAGCAGGCTGTGGCGGCGCGTCTGCGGCAACAGCGACAGCGCCGGGTCACGCCAGTCGAGCTTGGTGGCGTCCACCAGCACCACCGCCGCGTCGGCGTTGGAAGCGGCGGTCACCATGTTGCGGGTGTACTGCTCGTGGCCCGGGGCGTCGCCGATGATGAACTTGCGCGCCGGGGTCGCAAAGTAGCGCCAGGCCACGTCGATGGTGATGCCTTGCTCGCGCTCGGCGCTCAGGCCGTCGGTCAGCAGCGCCAGGTCGGTTTCGCCCGAGCGCTGCACGCCGGCCAGCTGGTCTTGCAGCACGGCCTTGCTGTCCACCAGCAGGCGACCGATCAGCGTGCTCTTGCCGTCATCGACCGAGCCGCAGGTGATGAATCGAAGCGCGTCCATCAGAAATATCCATCTCGTTTGCGTTTTTCCATCGACGCGTCGCTGGTCTTGTCGTCCATGCGTGTGGCGCCGCGCTCGCTGACATCGGCAGCAATCGTCTCGATCACCACTTCGGCGGCATTGGCCGCGGGGCTTTCGACCGGGCAGGTGCAGGTGATGTCGCCCACGGTGCGAAAGCGCACGGTGCGCGTTTGCACCTGCTCGCCCTCGCGCGGCGGGGTGAGTGCGGTCACCGGCACCAGCAGGCCGCGGCGCTCCACCACCTGGCGTTGATGTGCGTAATAGATCGACGGCAGCTCGATCTGTTCGCGGGCGATGTACTGCCACACGTCGAGCTCCGTCCAGTTGCTGATCGGGAACACGCGGAAGTGCTCGCCGGGATGGATGCGGGTGTTGAACAGCGTCCACAGCTCGGGCCGCTGGTCCTTGGGCTGCCACTGGCCAAAGCTGTCGCGGTGGCTGAAGATGCGCTCTTTCGCGCGGGCCTTTTCCTCGTCACGTCGCGCGCCGCCAATCAGCGCATCAAAGCGGAACTCGTCAATCGCCTCCAGCAGCGTCACCGACTGGTGCGCGTTGCGGCTTTCGCCCGGGTGGGCCAGGCGCACGGTGCCGCGCGCCATCGAGTCTTCCACGCTGCGCACGATCAACTCGGCGCCGAGCTCGGCCGCACGGCGGTCGCGGAATGCGGTCACCTCGGGGAAGTTGTGGCCGGTGTCGATCATCAGCAGCGGGTAGGGGATGCGCCCGCCACGCTCGCGGTCGATGAAGGCCTTCTCGGCGCACTTGAGCAGCACCAGCGAATCCTTGCCGCCGGAGAACAGCAGGGCGGGGCGCTCGAACGCCGCAGCCACCTCGCGCAGCACGAAGATGGCTTCTTCTTCCATCGCGTCCAGGTGGCTGTTGTCCAGCGCGCTCAGCACGCTGGCGTCGGTACGGGCATTCATGCGCTCACCTCCTGCTTCTTCACATGCAGGCCGCATTCCTTGGCGGCCTCGTCTTCCCACCACCAGCGCCCGGCACGGAAGTCCTCGCCCAGGCTGATGGCGCGGGTGCACGGCGCGCAGCCAATGCTGGGATAGAACTGGTCGTGCAGCGGGTTGTAGTCCACGCGGTGCTCGGCGATGTAGTGCCACACGTCGCCCCAGGTCCAGTTGGCCAGCGGGTTGAGCTTGACGCGGCCGGTGGCGGCCTCTTCGCTGGTGTCGATCAGCGGTACCTCGGCGCGCGCGGCAGACTGCTCTCGCCGCAGGCCGGTGATCCAGGCGCGCTGGCCCTCAAGCGCGCGTTTCAGCGGCTCCATCTTGCGGATGCCGCAGCAGGCCTTGCGCAGCTCGATGCTGCGGTAGATCGCGTCTTGCCCTTCGCTGCGCACGAAGTGGATGACCGCCTCGTCGTGCGGGCGCAGCACATTGACCTGCAGGGCACTGCGCGCGCGGGTGCGCTCCAGCAGCGCCAGCGTCTCGTGGTGCAGTGCGCCGGTCTCCAGCACGAACACCGCAATATCCAGCCCCAGCGACTCGATCAGGTGGGTGATGACCACGTCTTCGGCGCCCAGGCTCGAGGCCTGGGTGAGCGGTGCAAAGTCGCGCGCGGCGCGCACCAGCAGTGCCTGGGTTTCGGCGAGCTTGTCCGCATAGCCGCAAGAGGCACGCGCGTTGCGTTCGGTGGCGCGCAGCGGCGCAGACTGGGGGCGGTTCATGCGGCCTCCGTGGCAAATCGCGGCGTGGCGTCGACCGCATCGCCCTGATAGAAGCCGGCAAAGCGCGCGAGCTGGCGCTGTGCGATGTGAAGCTGCTGGTCGGCGCGCAGCACCGCGCTCGAGAAACCGCTGCGCTGCATCTGCACCAGCTGGTCCACCAGCACATCGCCGGTGGCGCGGATGTCGCCTGCAAAGTTCAGGCGCCGGCGCAGCAAAAAGGCCTGGCTGAAGGCGCGGCCATCGGTGAACTTCGGGAAGGCGAGCTCGATGCGCTCGATGCCCTGAAGCGCGCCTTGCTGCGCCAGCACGCGCGGGTCGGCGTCGTTGGGCAGGCGCAGCACGCCGGGCTCGGCGCCGTGCGGTGCGTGGTCGGTGCCGGGGGAAAGAAGCAGTTGCATGGCGGGGCGTTTGTTGAATCAGGCTGCCGCAGCGGTTGCCGCCGGGCCGCCGGTATCTGCATCAGCCGCAGGCGCACGCGCCGCATTTGCCGCTGCCTTGAACGGGTCGGCGCCCAGGCGGCGCAGGGTGTCGATGAAACGCTCGGCGCGGCCGTCGGTGGTGGGCAGGCGCTGCGCGCGGTAGGTGTCCAGGATGGCCTCGATCACCTCGGGCACCTCGGCCGCGCTGAACGAGGGGCCGACCACCTTGCCGGGCTGTGCGGTGCCGCTGAGGGCGGAGCCGTCCGAGCCGCCCAGCGTCACCTGGTACCACTCGCGACCGTCCTTGTCGACGCCGAGGATGCCGATGTGCCCGCTGTGGTGATGCCCGCAACTGTTGATGCAGCCGCTGATGTGCAGGTCGATCTCGCCCAGGTCGTGCAGTTCGTCCAGGTCCTGATAGCGCTCGGTAATGGCCGCAGCCAGCGGCAGCGAGCGTGCGTTGGCCAGCGCACAGAAGTCGCCGCCGGGGCAGGCAATCATGTCGGTCAGCAGGCCGATGTTGGGTCGCGCAAAGCCGGCCTTGCGCACCGCGCGCCACAGCTCGGGCAGCGCGTCGCAGCGCACCCAGGGCAGCACCAGGTTCTGCTCGTGCGTGACGCGCGCCTCGCCGGCGCTGAAGCGCTCGGCCAGATCCGCTGCCACTTCAAGTTGCTCTGCCGTGGCGTCGCCCGGTGCCTGACCCACGCGCTTGAACGACAGCGTGACCGCGCGCAGCGCCGGGTTGCGGTGCGGCGACACATTGCGCTGCAGCCAGCGGCCGAACTCCAGGTCGTCCTCGGCGGCGGCGCGCAGGATCTGCGCGATCTTCTCGTCGGCGCTCTTGCGGTCGCAGCTCAGGTCGGGCGGCACGAACGAGGCGCTGACGCGGTCGAGCTCGGCCTGGGTGATGGTGTGCGGTGCGCCGTCGCGCTCGACGATCTCGCGGTACTCGGCCTCGACTTCGTCGATGTAGCGCTGGCCCTCGGCCTTCACCAGGATCTTGATGCGCGCCTTGTAGGCGTTGTCCCGGCGGCCCCAGCGGTTGTACACGCGCACCACCGCCTCCAGGTAGTTCAGGATCTGGTGCCAGGGCAGGAACTCGCGCAGGGTGGTGGCGATCACCGGTGTGCGGCCCATGCCACCGCCGGCCAGCACCTTGAAGCCGATCTCACCCTCGTCGTTGGCCACCAGCTGCAGGCCGACGTCGTGCCAGGGCGTGGCGGCGCGGTCTTCGCGGGCACCCGTGATGGCAATCTTGAACTTGCGCGGCAGGAAAGCGAATTCGGGGTGCAGCGTGCTCCACTGGCGCAGGATTTCGGCGAAGGGCCGCGGGTCGGCCACTTCGTCCACCGCGATGCCGGCCAGCGCGTCGGTGGTGATGTTGCGGATGCAGTTGCCGCTGGTCTGGATGCCGTGCATGTTCACGCTGGCCAGCAGGTCCATCACGTCAGCCGACTTCTCCAGCGGGATCCAGTTGAACTGCACGTTCTGGCGCGTGGTGAAGTGGCCGCAGCCGACCGCCAGGCGCGGTGCCGGCGCAGCCGAAATGCTGTCTTGCGCGGCCTGTGCGCGGGCCAGCAGTTCCGCCGAGGGGCGGTCGTACTCGCGGGCGATGCGCGCCAGCACCCGCAGCTGTGCGGCCGACAGCTCGCCGTAGGGCACCGCCACCCGCAGCATCGGCGCGTAGCGCTGCACATACCAGCCGTTTTGCAGGCGCAGCGGGCGGAATTCATCATCGGCCAGCAGGCCGGCCTGGTTGCGCTCGAGCTGGTCGCGGTACTGCTGCGCGCGCAGGCGGATGAACTGCTTGTCGAATTCGGTGTACTGGTACATCGCGTCCTCAGGCGGAAATCAGCTTCAGGCCCGCCCATGCCAGCAACAGCGACAGCAGGGCGCGGATCAGTCGTTCGGGGGTGCGCGACACCAGCCGCGTGCCCAGCCAGATGCCGGGGATGGAGCCGGCCAGCAGCAGCCCGAGCAGCGACCAGTCCACCGAGCCCAGCGAGGCATGGCCCAGCCCCGCCACCAGCGTGAGCGGCACCGCGTAGGCGATGTCGGCAGCGACGATGCGCGCCAGCGGCAGCCGCGGGTACAGCAGCATCAGGGCCGACACGCCGATCGCGCCGGCGCCCACCGAGGTGAGGGTGACCAGCGCGCCGATGGCTGCACCAAACAGCACCGGCAGCGCGGCATGACGCGGGCGGGTGGCGTTGGCCAGCTCGTCGGCCGACACGGCGCGCGGGCGGGCGCCGCCGCGCAGGGCCTTGTACAGGGTGGCCGCAGCCGTCAGCA
>Ga0129333_10003437_pt1 | contig 14831 bp, 8 predicted proteins | sample CPB6_08_DNA_FD_94474 | JGI IMG/M metagenome (GOLD analysis project Ga0129333, IMG submission 94474) | Freshwater to marine salinity gradient microbial communities from Chesapeake Bay, USA - CPBay_Sum_0.6_0.8_DNA | ecosystem: Environmental > Aquatic > Marine > Coastal | place: USA: Chesapeake Bay...
GGCAACACTCTCGCGTCGTACAACTACGGCAGCACCGCCGCCAACGCAGGGGGTTCCCGGATGTCGGTGTACGGACGGTACACCAGCAGCCTGACGACACGACTCACATCCGGCAACCACATCTACGGGCGCAGCGCCTCAGACGACAAAGGCAACGCCCAAACCGAGGGCGGTTCCGACGTGTTCATGGTGCGCCGCAACGGAGTCTGGACGAGCGACTTCTGCGGGGCCATACGCCCCACTAACCAGACGACCTTCGGGGTCTACGGGCTGATCGGCAACAACCTCGGTATCCGCTTAAACCCTGTCATCAAGCCGCAGGTGCAAGCCCAGCTCATCCCTGAGGGCGAAGACGGTGACGCCAAGATCAAATGCACCTACGACGATGTCGCCTGGGCACAACGGAAGAAAAGCCAGACGATGTTCGGCACCCGTAGCGGGATCACATCCGAGGGTCTGAACAGCATTGGTGGCACGACCAGCTACACGCTGTACAGCGGAACAGACGCCGATACCTCCTTCAGCCGGGACGTGCGCAACCTGCTGGACATCAGCAAGTGGGACAAGTCGAGCATTGAACAAATCCGCACCGGAGGCGGGGGTGCTTTTAACAAATCTGTAAACGCTGATTCCGATAGCAAGGGCCGGTGGATCTTTGAGTTTGACAATACGCAAGAAGACTCATTGCTAAACCGTATTAGCGTAACAATTACACGCATAGAGCTACAGAACAACGGAAAACGCGGCAAGCTTCGCGCTCAAATCACATTCAGAACTGGGACCATAGACGGAGAGCAGCTATGGTCGAACGACCTAAGCAGTGATGAGACGATCCCACGACTAGAGGCTCTCAAGGCAACCAAGTTCCGCCTGCGCTTCGGGAATGTAGTTGACGATTCAGTAGAAGATGATGATGTAGTAGTCCGCTACACTCTTCGCGTGCGCGTAAAGCACAAACGCAAGCAAAAGTTTAAGTATTCAGACAATACGTTCACAGTTGAAAACGAAGCGTTTACTCCCACATTCAAAATCAAAGACTCTGAGCCGATTGTTCCCGCAAACCCGGCTTACGGAGAAGCGACCAATATCTATACGGTCGAAGGCAACGGCACGCTCCGCATCACCGTTGAGCTGAGCTTCCCCGTTAAGAACGTCTACATCGAAAAGTGCGAAGACATTGCCTCTACCGTCGCCGGCCGCCAGAAAAGCTGGGATGACGGTCTGATCGAGGGCGAGCTGTACAAGATCGGCTCTGGCCTAGCGATCTGCACGGATCGCACCGCTGCAGCATTTGTCTCCAACGCTGATGTCTCCAACAAACAGGGAACCGCTGTCACAGCCAGCTTCTCCACTGTGCGCACTGGCACCGTCACGACCTACTCCAGTACGGACATCACCATGGATGGCAAGTACTGGTACGACAATCGCCTTTCCCTCCCCTGGCGCAATGTCGCCACAACAGGCGGCCACATCTTGCGCTGTGCGATTGCGAGCATCTCCACCTCCAGGCCCTGCATTGCCGTTGAATTCGGGATCCGTTCTCGGCTCGGCATCCGCGTTTCCGGCATCTGCAACTTCCGCGACAGCCTGAGCTACGACGAATGCGATAAGCGAGCCTGCCTTGACCACAAGAACGACAAAGTGGATCGCGGCGCGACACTAAAAGTGGACGTACACCAGTCCAATACGATCAGCGCCCCTGTTGAACGGTATTCGTTCTTCTCGATCCTCTACAGGCAAGCTGGTAGCACTGGAGCCTTCACCCGCCTGAACAACGCCTATGGCGTACGTGGTGCCACCGAGCAAAACATCTTCAACTCGATCCAGCTGAACATGCCATCAACCCAGCGGTGGGAGTTCCAGATCGAGCCCTATTCCGGCTGGGAGGTGCGCAACAACAGTGTCGGCAACCTCTACGTTCTCGATGCCCACCTGACGAGTCGCCAGTCCGTCTCCGAGGTCGGTGGTATCACAGTGAGCTTCCTCGGGGAAGCTGTCAGCTCCTCCTCCGAAACATTCGGCATCAACGTCGGCCGCCGCAAAGCCAGCAAAGGCACCCTCGGCATCGTCCGTTCTGATCTCTCTTACTTCGACAACGGAGATATCAGCTACATCGATACCTGGGGCAAACTGGCCGAAGCCTTCGTTTTTGAGGAGGTCCGCTCCAGCGCCGAGAGCGGCCCCGAGCACGAGGTCGCCTTCATCAACGAGATCTGCCCCAACACCACCAAGCCCCTCTACGACGACATCGCACTGCTGGGGCTGAACATCATGTCCTCCCAGGAGTGGCAGCAGTTCTCCCAGTTCTCCTGTTATGTCACTCAGGGCAAGGTCTGCCGCAAGCTCCTAAGCAACCTCAGCCTCGGATCCAGCCACCTCTTCCCGGATGTGCTGCTCGATCTGATGACCAACGAGCGCTACGGCAAGGGCGACCTGATCAAGGACTCGATGATCGACCTCGATTCCTTCAAGGCGTCAGCCCAGTGGTGCTCAGACCGGCAGTACTACTTCGACGGCGTGGTCGCCGACCGGGTCAACCTGCGTCAGTGGGCGGCCGACACCGCAGCGACGCACCTGCTCACCTTCGGTGAGGTGGACGGCAAGTTCTTCCTCAAGCCGGCGATGCCCACGGGCAAGGTGCCGATCAAGGCCCTATTCACGGCCGGCAACATCCTGGAGGGCAGCTTCCAGCTCCAGTACCTCGACCCCGAGGACCGCGATCCGATCCGCGTATCCGTGCGCTACCGCGAGGAGCGAGCCAGCAACGACTTGGCGAACCCCGGCCTGTTCCCAGTGGTGCGCGAGATCCTGGTCCGCGAGGGCAACACCCTTGAGAGCGCCCCGGTGGAGTCCCTCGACATGAGCGACTACGCCACCAACCGGCAGCACGCCATTGACGCTGCCAAGTACTTCGCCCGCGTGCGGCGCCTGGCGACCCACACAATCCGGTTCTCCACCACACACGAGGGTGTGCTGGCCCACCTCGCACCCAGCGACTACATCCGTGTCGGCATGGACTGCACCGAGTACGACGAGTTCAACAACGGCGTCGTCACGGCTGCTGGAGATCTGATCAGCACCCAGGCGTTGAACGATGGCAGCTACACCGTGATCGCCTGGAACGGTGACGGCAACAGAGCCCCCTACGAGACCGGTCTGACGGTCACGGACCGTGGCACTAGAGCCGCTCCCACCGGCATCCTGTTCACCATCAAGAAAGCCTCTACGCAAGTTCGCACCTACCAAGTCGAGAAGATCACCCCCAATGAGGACGGCACATTTAGCGTGGAAGCAGTTCATGCACCGACAACAGCAGCCGGGGTGCTGGAGCTAGCTGACGGCTTCGACACAGCCAGTAACTGGATCATTCAGGAGTAGGCCATGCCCGTTGCATTCCCATCCATCAAGCCAGCCGAGCGGGAGTACACGCCCCCGTCTCATCCGGTAACCAGCGTCCAGTCGCAGAACGGTGTGACGACCAAACGGATCTGGGGCAGCAAGGCCGGCAACGCTGAGTTGTCACTCCAGTTCCGGCATATCCACACCGATAAGGCTGCCGAGATCGTTCAGGCTTGGCTGGCCACGAACAGCGGGATCGACACGCTGATCTTGCCCTCAACGCTGTTTTCAGGCGTCGACAGCAAGCTGAAGGAGCTGATGCTCCCAAGTGTGGGTGCCCTCTCATGGACCTTCGCCGAACGCCCAACGATCTCCTCCGTCGGTCCAATCTGGGCAACGGTGAATGTACGCCTGATTGGCGAGGTTAGAATGAGGTAAGAATCCAGACCAAACGATGGCCGTCAAAACATCCATGACCGCTGAAGTGCGGTGGAACAACACTAAGATCGCGAAGATCAAAGATATCTCATTGGATATTGCACGTAATCCCCTTGATACAACCGCTCTCGGTGATACAGACGAAAGTGCCGTCTATGGAGTTCGTAGCACCTCTGGTAGCGGCACACTCCTGTACGACCCCCTGGATCCCCAGACGGTCGACATCATGAACACGATCCTGAACGACGACTACGTCGCTTCGGACAGCCTGACCATCGTGCTCGACACGCTGAACAACAAAACCATCACCGGCACGGTGCTGCTGACGAGCACCCAGGTCGGCGTCTCCACTGGTGAGGCCATCAGCGTCCCTGTGCAGTTCAAGGTTGTTGGCAAGCCCACCGCTTCCTACTGAGGCAGGTGAGTCATGCCTGTCCTCGGTGTCGGTGGTGTCGTAGAGCTCCGGCGCGAGCTCCCCGAGCCTGTTCTCATCACTCCTGAAGCCCGTGTCGGCTATGTGGACGCCCTGGCGGTGTCCACCGCAGGCTTCTGGACAGGCGATACGGTTTGGGTCTGGGGTCCACTCGGCCTCCCGTTCGACCTGAACGGCGACGGTGAGCCAGACGTAACTGGTGGCTGGGGGATGTTCTATGGCAGCAAATACACCCTCCAAGCCGCCCGCGCAGCTCGCCTGACCAGTGGTTCCGCTAAGTGGTTCGGTGCAGAAGCCCCGTTCAAGTACGAGCTCCCCGAAGACGCTCTCGATCGGACGGAGCTCTTCATCTACCGGGACAGCCTGGACCGACTCTCCTTCTACCGGACGCTGAGCGATTCCCTGGAAGCCGACCCCGAGAAGCGCTTGACGATCTATCCGGTGGACTTCCGGGTGATGCTGCTCGCCCCCGCCGGGAGCACCGGATACCAGGAGCGCCTGGAGCCCACCTACCCGGAAGTCAGCGCGTACCGAGGATTCGATAGCCGCACCGAGCTACGTCTCGCCGAAATCAGCACCGCAGCGATCTCCGAGCCCGAGGGCGATGCCGCTGATCGCCCCTGGCGTTTCGTCGCCGAGATGGACGATTGGAGCCTGGAGCTCGATTCCCAGGCGATTGACACCACCGGTCTCGGGGAACGCTTCGGGGACAACACCCGTGCCCTGGTCACCGGAGGTGGTCAGCTCAACTTCTTTATTAACCGCCACGAGTACGCGCAAGAAATCGACGCCACGTTCATCGCACGCCTGTTGACCGTGCTTGAACAAGGAAGCAAAGCAGAAGCAAAGTTCAAAGTCGCTACCGCTTCTAGCGCACCTCGTCGCCAAAAGCTAAGCGATAAGCGCCTACCGATGACTAATGTTTCCTACAAAGCATCATTACTACTAACAAACACTGTCACCGATGTTTCTGCAGAAGATGTCATAAGAGGCAGCGCTAGATTCGTGACAGTTGGGCGGATCCGGCTGGATCTCAGCTGACGTAGTTAGGCGATCACCATGACAGTCTTGCGGCTTTCCAGCGTCAGCCCGTCGATCATCGACATCAGTTCTGACGCTCTCGCTGAGCAGATCGAGGCGCTTCTCGATGGCATGCGCCGCATGTACGGCAGTGCCGCGATCTCCAGAAGCGGTCTCGATGATGTGCTGCTGGGTAGCCAGTATGCCCTCTACGTCAACGCCGAGATCGGCAGTGACGACTACGTTCCCGGCTCCTACAACTCCGATAAGGGCATCCTCAATCAGGAGTACCACTGCGGTTACAGCCCTGCGAGGCCCTTCAAGACCCTTGCTCGCGCTTTCGCCGAGGTCGCACGACGCTCGATCCTGGCCGGTGCCAGCAACGACATTTACGACCGTGCGGTGGTCTTCGTTGATCTCACCGACCAGACCATTTACAACGGCAAGGGCAGCTCCAGCGTGCAGGCATGGTCCTCGGGGGCCATCTCTTCTACGCAGCTGCGAGCCCTCAACGATGTCACTCGCCCCGGTCTGATCCAACCCCGTGGCGTCAGCGTGATCGGCCGTGACCTGCGCCGTTCCGTGCTGCGCCCCGAGATCGTCCCTGCCGCTTCTGGCAACGCGATCACCGGTCGCTATCCCATGCTCCGCATGACGGGTGGCTCGTACTTCGCCAACTTCACGATCAAGGACAACCTGGCAACCGCCAGCAGTCATCACCTCGTCCACACCCACGAGTTCTGCTCCGACGCGGACCTCGTCACCTACTACAACAAGATCCAGACGATCTTCGGGCTGACGGGCGCCGAGGTCATCAACCCTGGTGAGACGCAGATCGTTGCCCCTGCCCCTGATGGCAACCCGGTGGAGGGCACCGACAGCGTGGCGGGTTCTTCCCCCTATGTGTTCGGCTGCTCCCTGCGCAGTGCCTACGGCATGTGCGGCCCGCTGCTCGATGGCCGGGTGGTCACCGGCTTCAAGTCGATGGAGGCCGCCCAGTACACCATCGTCAGCCTGCAGCGTGACTGGAGTGCCTACGAGCGCTACTCAGCCGGCACATGGTCGACAGTTGCGGACTTCAGCGAGTACGTCAACACCAATATCAACGACATCCGCTACCGCACCAGTGGCACGTTCGACTACCCGAGCGCGACCTACTCGACTGACTACCGGCACTTCGGCTTCAAGCTGATGGGCGATGCCTTCGTGCAGGAGGTGAGCGAGTTCATCATCGGCGCGGCTGTCCATCAGTGGTGCGCGAGTGGCTCCAACGCCGACCTGTCGAACTGCAACTCGGCTTTTGGCGGAATCGCCACCCTGGCCCACGGGTTCAAGGGAATCTCCTCCGCTGGTGGTGCGCTCCCTCAGGACATGGGCTTCCAGTGCGTTGCCCTGCGGCGCCCCCGGACCATCAAGACCGATGGATCCAACATCAAGCAGCTGACCCTCGGCCGGGTCTCCGAGAACGGCTACACCGAGGTCGACGCCAACGAGGCATACATCGAGCTGGATACCCCGTTCGATCCTGATGCCCTCCTGCGCAGCGGGTCTGCAACGCTGAGGGAGAACCACTACGTCTGGATCGCCAACAGCAACCCCACGGTCGGCCCCGGTGCAGATCCGGTCAACGGTGACGGCACGGCCCTGCCTGTACGAGCCCGTCTGCACAGCGACCCCTGGCGGGAGGAGTTCCCAGATCGGATCTACGTCAAACCCGGCGTGGGCAACAACATCGCCGAACCCGAGGACGAAGTCGGCCTGGGCATCAGCAACGAGGAATTGGCCGGCAATACGGTCTACATCCGTCGCCTGATCGATACCCGCTTGCCTGAGGAGCGCGAGTACGGACTGGTGGTGATCAACTCTGCCCCAAGCACGACCCGCAAACCCCAGGCGAACTTCGTTCTGCGCCTTGGTGCTCGTGCGTCTCGTGCTGCTCAGCTCGACCCCGCTAACGGCAGCGACGAGGTGTACATCGTCTCGGAAGCAAGCCGAGTGGCCGCCACCGGCAACGATGCCGGCACCTACTACAAGGTGTTGCTGCGTTCTGGTGACAGCGGCTCCACCTACAGCGCGACTCAGCTGTACCGTCCCGCAACCCCGGTGACCTACGGCAATCGGGTCTACCGCTCGATCTCGGTTCAGTCAGGCAATGCGCCTGACACTGGCAGCTGGGTAGGAACGTCACTGCCCTTCAGCACCTCCCGAGGCATCGAGTGGCCCCGCAGCCAAGCGGCACCTCGCATCGTGCTCGATAAGGATCTGAGCGGCGATCACGCCTCCACCACGTTGGGGATCAATTTCAACACCGACGCTGACTTCATCAACCAACTACGCAGCGCCACTGACTTCCAAGCGGTAGGCCGTCTGATGAGCAAACTTGGCTACCAGAGCGGTGTGCTCGGTCTGACCGGCTCTACCCTCAGCGGCATGATCCTGGCACCGCAGAGTGCCACCACCCGAGACTGGGATCCGAGCGATGCCGGCAACCCCGCTCCCGCTGGCAAACTCACGGCCCGTGGCCCCTGGCCGTTGGAGTTCAACATGCCGACCACGATTGAGGCGCGGAACCAGATTTTCCGTTACATCGGCCTGCTGAACTACTCCAAGGCCCTGCCGAAGTACCAGAAATCGATCCTGGCGGACCAGTACAAGATCGACGCTGTGTCGATGAGCATGTTTGGCGGCCGCAGCTACGCCGATGGCTCCATCGAGAACGGTCTCACTATCCAAGGCGACAAGCTGACCGACCTCGCCACCGGCAGGGACTACACCATCGAGTCCGTGGGCATCGGCGCCCTCGATGAGGTGAGCAGCGCCCTGAGCAACAACCTCGTAGGCGACTACTCGATCTCCGGCGACCTGGAGGTACAGAAGGATCTGCTCGTCGGCGGTGACCTAGAGGTGTTCGGCGAGATCTCCCAGGCGACGTTTGCACCCGGTGTGCTCCCGGCAGCGACTTCAGTCACTCCAGGCGTCACCCGCTTTGCCACCATCGCTGAAGCGCAGGGTCAGGAGGCGAACGACATTGCTGTGACCCCCGCAGGTCTGACGGGCGCCCTTGGTTCAGCAATCAAAGGCACAGTTTCTGCCCGCCTGAGCCTGTCGTCCACCAGTAGCACTCCGATCCACATCGCGGATCCAACCGGTGAGAACCCCACCACTGGAAACACGTTGTACCTGCATCCTTACAAGGGCAACGATATCGCTCTGTTTAACCCCGCTTCTGGTCGTTGGCAGCTGCTACAGCTCACGGCAACCAAGACATTCCTACTTAACAGCTTCTCCCTGGCTGCTATAGAGCGGAACTACGACATTTACCTGTACAACAATGGCACGATCAACAACCCGGATTTGCGGCTAGATCTCGTTGCATGGCCGTCAGATCGCGTCGCTCCGACTCGCAGCACCCGTGATGGCGTACTCGTAAAAGAAAACACGCCTTCCCACCGCTACATGGGTGTGATCCGTGTGGACACCTCCGCTCGTTCACGCATGAACCTCGGCGGCACCCTCGCTGGCAGCCAGAGCGCTTTCTATCCAAAGGCATGGCTGTCCAACTTCTACAACTCGGTAGAGGTCCGCTTGAACTACTTCTTTGCGGACAGTTGGGAATCCAACAACCAGTGGAACCTCGGTGTCGTTCCCAGCAGTGTGTACCCCACCGCCCCGAGGTTGTCGTGGGTGCAAGCCGAGAACGGCCTCACCAGGGCCTATCTCAGCATTTACAACGATCCCCCGACCGGTGTTGCCCTCAGCCAGATCTACAGCACTGCGCCTATCGGCAACGTCTATGTGATGGCAGGTCACAACAGCACCACGCTGGAATCGAGCGATGCTTTCAGTGCGGAGACCCAGGCGCCAAACAGCACGGTGATCAGTCCGTTCGCCAGCACTACGGTGGCTGGTCACCACGAGTTGTACTACCTCTGGCTAGTGCGCCCAGGTGGCACCTCCAAAGTGAACGCCCACCCGCGCCAAGGTCTGATGGGCATTGTGCGGCTGTAGTCGAAGACAGCCAATACAATGACCCTAGTGGTAGGCAGACTCGACACGAATGAGCAATGTCATCCCCGCCACACTCAACTTGGAGGCACGCCAGAACGCGGATTTCCGCCGCCGCCTGACGATGCGGGACGAGTTGGGTGATCCGATCGATCTGACTGGGTTCGTCATTGATGCTGATATCACTGACACCAGCGATCGGTTGATTATCGCGACATTCAGCCACGAGTACGTCGATGCTGCTAACGGCACCTTCGATCTTTACTTGCCGAAGACTGTCAGCGTCAACCTTGTCGCCGGCAACTACGGTTGGGACTTATCACTGACTTCTGGCATTGGTGAACGCCAGTATTACTTAACCGGAACGCTCACCATCATCCGTACACGCTCTCGGGAGGGTCAACCGTGACTACAGCTGTAACCGTCACCGTTGATGAAGAGCAGACGCCAGTCTCGGTAGATCTTCAGATCCCTGGCATTCAGGGGATTCCCGGCACGCTCTCGGTTGAGGCCGATGCCGCCAGCCAGGCTGCGATTGCGTCAGCCGCTGCTGCTACCGATGCCCAGACCGCAGCTGAAGCGGCTCAAGCCGCTGCCGAAGCTGCCGAGGCCGCTGCCATAACGCAGGCCACCAACGCCAGTAACTCGGCGAGTGCTGCGGCATCTAGTGCTGTAACGGCTGCCGATAGCGAAGCGAATGCGGAAAGCTCAGCTATCGCTGCAGCAACGAGTGCCACTGATGCGGAGGCCAGCCGCCAGGGAGCACTGAATGCCCAGACCTCCGCCGAGAGCGCTGCAACAGATGCAGCATCGAGTGCGAGTGCGGCCAGTGTGTCGGAAGCTGCTGCCGGGGCCAGTGCCTCTGCGGCCTCCGATTCCGCTGATGCCGCAAGTACGTCTGCCGCTGAAGCCTTCGCGAATGCGTTAGCTGGCGCTAGTGCAAGCGCGAGTGCAGTCGCTGCTGCTGCCTCCGAAGCCGCTGCTGCCGCCTCCGAAGCTTCAGCCATTTTGGCGAAAGCCGATGCGGAATATGCCGCTAACAGCGCCGCTACATCCCAGGCGGACGCGAGTAGCTCAGCAGATGCTGCTGCATTGTCCAGCGTTCAAGCTGCTACAGCGCAGACCAACGCCGAGTACGCAGCAAGTCAGGCAGCCGACTCTGCGACGGCAGCTGCTGTCGCCCAAACCGCAGCTGAAGCAGCACAGGGTCTTGCGGAAGACGCCCAATCCGCTGCCGAGGCCGCCCAGACCGCTGCCGAGTACGCCGAATCCCAGGCAACAGCATCAGCTAACGCCGCAGCCAACGCGCAGACCGCTGCTGTGGCTGCTCAAGGAGGTGCAGAGACAGCCCAAACGGCTGCTGAGTACGCCCAAGATTTGGCGGAAACGGCTGCTGCAGATAGCAGTACCAGTGCAGGCACTGCCGCGACGGAGGCACTAGCAGCAGCTGCATCAGCGTCTGCCGCAGCGGCTTCTGCAACTGCAAGTGACGCCTCCGCTGTAGCAGCGGCTTACTCAGCTACCGAAGCATCCGACCAGGCAGTCGCCGCCGCCGAGAGCAAAACCAATGCCGAGCTCGCGCAAACAGCTGCCGAAGCTGCGCAAACAGCTGCCGAGTACGCCGAGGCCAACGCGAGCACTTACGCCAGTGACACCTCCACCTCATTGAATGCTGCTATCGCAGCGCAAGAAGCAGCCGAAGCCGCGCAGATTAGTGCCGAATACGCAAGTGATCTCGCAGCTGCGTCAAGTGCCGCTGCCGCTGGCTACAGCGCGACAGCCCTAGAGCGAGCTACCGCAGCCAGCAGTAGCGCCACGGATGCCGCCGCCGCTAAAACCGCAGCGGACTACGCGGCTTCTCTAGCTGCGGGGCATGTCACCACCGCCCTCGGGCATGCAAGCGATGCTGAGGACAGTGCTACTCAGGCAGCAGCCTCTGCATCGAGCGCGGCCTATAGCGCTGATCTTGTCGCTGATCAGGTGGCAGTAGCCGCTGCCCATGCCGATACAGCATCCGGATATGCCTCCTCAGCGGGCGCAAGTGTCACCTCAGCTGCAAACTATGCGTATGCGGCTGATGTATCCGCTAATTCAGCTACAGCATCTGCCAACCAGGCCGAGGTAAGTCGGGCTGCGACAGAAGCTCTTAAGAACGACGCTGCTTCAAGCGCATACAGCGCATCAACTAATGCTTCGATTGCAATCAACAAAGCAAATGAAGCCGTTGAATCTGCTTTGGCTTCTGTGGCCGCAGCGGCCAAGGCAGAGGCTTATTCCGAAGCTGCGGGTGTTTATGCAGTTCGAGCAGAAAACGCAGCCGATGCACTGACGGACTTCATCGATAACGTCCCTAAGGAGTCCTGCTACGCCGCCACCACCGAGAATATCACGCTCTCGGGTGCGCAGACTGTTGATGGTGCATCCCCATCTAATGGGGTGCGCATCCTGGTAAAGAACCAGACTACTGCCTCCGAGAACGGGATCTACATCTACAACAACGCAGGCGCTTGGAGCAGGGCGGCCGATTTTGACGAGACGTCCGAGGTCATCCCTGGCATTCAAGTCTTCGTAATCAATGGATCCACGCAGTCTGAGACCAAGTGGATGATGGTCACTTCGCTACCGATCACTCTTGGTAGCACAGCCATCAACTGGACCTATGTGGGGTCAACGGCGACGGTCATAGCAGGGGACGGCTTGACCAAGACAGGCACGGTGCTAAGTCTGTCGACGTTACCCGCAGCCCAATTACTGATTGGCAGCAGCCTTGGGGTCGCCACTCCGAGAAGTGTTTCTGGTGACGCAACTATAACAAGCACCGGTCAGGTCACCATTAGCGCCGGGGTCGTCACTAACGCGAAGATCGCGTCAAACGCGGCAATCACTGATACAAAGCTCGCGACAATCTCGTCAACAGGGAAAGTCGCCAACTCCGCGACCACCGCAACAAGCAGCAACACGGTAAGCGCCATTGTGGCTCGTGACACAAGTGGTAATTTTGCCGCTGGCACGATCACGGCTGCTCTCTCAGGGAATGCCAGCACTGCCACGCAACTGGCGACCTCAAGGACCATCGCCCTGGCTGGAGATGCCACGGGATCAACCAGCTTTGACGGCTCGTCCAACACGAACATCACTGTGACTCTGGCCGAGACCGGTGTTACAGCAGGAACGTACAACTCGGTCACGGTGGACGCCAAAGGCCGGGTGACTTCCGCGAGCACGACCACAGGATATGCGCCCCTGAACTCCCCAGCGTTCACAGGGACGCCAACGGCACCGACTGCAGCAACGTCGAACAACACGACCCAGCTGGCAACCACTGCCTATGTGGTGTCCCGTATTGCTCAGGATGCCCCGAGCACGACAGGCACCGGAGCCAGCGGCACCTGGGGAATCTCGATTAGTGGCAACGCTGCCACTGCCACGAGCGCGACGAACTGGACCGCGATCCCGTCCGGCACCAAGATGCTGTTTGCTCAGACTGCAGCACCGACCGGCTGGACGAAGGACACAACGCATAACGACAAGACCCTACGTGTCGTCAGTGGGACCGCAGGGTCTGGTGGCAATCTTTCGTTCTCGACCACGTTCACCTCACGAGCAGTCAATGGCAGCGTTGCTGGTACGGTGCTGACCGCAGCGCAGATGCCGGCGCATACTCACACCGTGTCGGATCCAGGACACACGCACGGCCCTGGATCAGGTTTTGAGGCTTTTGGTGGCCGCATAACAGGAACAGGAACCGGAAATTCTGTTCTGTACATTGGGGGTGATCGAGGTGCTTTTATGTACAGCACCGGCTCGCGGACTGCAGGAATATCTATTCTTAGTACAGGTAGCGGACAGTCGCACAACCACTCATTTACGGGAACCCCTATTGACTTCGCCGTGCAGTATGTCGATGTGATCATCGCCACGAAGAACTGATGCAGGTCAAAGCCGGAACGTTCTGCCCTCTGATCGGCAAGGACTGCATTGAGCTGCAGTGCGCGTGGTTTACTCAGGTACGCGGCACCAACCCAAATACCGGAAAGGAGGTGGACGAGTGGGGCTGCGCCGTCAGCTGGATGCCGGTGCTCGCGATCGAGAACGCCCAGCAGTCCCGCCAAGCCGGTGCAGCAGTGGAGACCCTGCGCAACGAGATCGTGGCGAACAACGAGGCCAACCGGACAATGCTGTTGAGTTCAGTCCAGCTCGTCCAGCAGCTTCTACCCCCGAGGGCGGAATAACCAGGATATTGCATTTAGACTGAAGCAAGCAGCCTAAAACCGATGCCTCAGATAAGCATTAACGGGGAGACCTTCGATGTCTTCATCGTCCGTAACGGGGAAGCTGAGCCAATCCCGATGATTATGGACGTAGCGCCCCGTAGCGTTACGACCACGGTGAGCGTGGCAAGCAGTGCTTCCAGCGTGCAGCTCGTTGCTGAAAACACTGATCGTAAGGGCATCAGCATCTACAACAAAAGCACTAACGCTGTTTACCTGAGCTACGCGAACCCCGCGACAGCAGCCAACAGCTTCATGCAGATGCAGCCGGGGTCGTTACTGATGCTGGATCAACAGCTGATGGTATCCAATGCGATCTTCGCGATCTGGACGGCTGCGAACGGTAGTGCCCAGGTGACTGAATACATCTGATAGCGATCTGTTTGTTGCCCATCCGCCCTGCCTGCCATGTCTAGCTTCTACGCCATCCCCGGTCCTGCGGGAACGATCCAGGTCGGTACGGTCACAACAGGTGCGGCTGGCAGCAGCGTCTCGGTGACCAACAGCGGCACCCCCGAGGCCGCAACGCTGAATTTCACGATCCCCCGAGGGGATACGGGTTCGGTATCCGGCGTTGGCCCGGGCTCGGCCGCATCGCCAGCGATCTACATCAGCGGCGACACGAACACGGGACTGTACAGCGGTGGAGCGGATATTCTCGCCTTCAGCACAGGCGGTGTCGGTCGCCTGCTCCTAGATGCCAGTGGACGGATCCTTGCTGGCGCTACCAGCAGCATTGACCTGAACGCGACCTGGCAAGTTCGTAACGACAGTGGCAACAACACCCAGCTGCTGCGCTCCAGTGCTGATACCAGCGGCCCCTGCCTGAACCTCACCAAATCGCGTGGCACCGCAGCGTCTCCCACTGAAGTCAGCAGTGGCGACGAACTCGGGATCATCCGCTTCCGTGGCTACGACGGTGCTGCATGGCAGACCGCTGCTCAGATCCAGGGTTATGCCAATGGCACCTGGACTGACGGTGGTGATACCAGTGATAACCCCGGTTCGCTGATCATTTCTGTCACGACTGATGGAGAGAGCACACCAACGGGTCGCGTCAAAGTCGATAACACCACCCAGACGCTGAACGAGATCTACGGATCGACGTACTACCCGGTCGTCACGCAGGTGGATGTTGGGACTGGTTCTAACCAGATCCCGCTGAACAGCTACCTGGGCACGATGGCGTTCCAGGATGCGAGTGCGTTCACAGGCTCGATTGGCCTGGGCAGTGCCGCATATCCATCACTAAGCGTAACCGGGGACGAAAATACGGGTCTGTACTCGCCCGGCGCGGATCAGCTGGCAATTAGTACGGGCGGCAC
>Ga0129333_10003438_pt1 | contig 14825 bp, 26 predicted proteins | sample CPB6_08_DNA_FD_94474 | JGI IMG/M metagenome (GOLD analysis project Ga0129333, IMG submission 94474) | Freshwater to marine salinity gradient microbial communities from Chesapeake Bay, USA - CPBay_Sum_0.6_0.8_DNA | ecosystem: Environmental > Aquatic > Marine > Coastal | place: USA: Chesapeake...
CAGCCGTCACAAACTATTCACTTGTTTGACAAAGAGTCATACATTTGATATGTTTGCTGATAGCATTTTCAAGATCGGTACCGATTATTTTGCTGTAAGCACTGGTACTAACGATAAAGATTTAGAAAGATTACAACAAATTTTTAACGTCTATCCAGAGATTCAATATATCTGTATTGACGTTGCTAATGGTTACAGCGAACATTTTGGAATATTCGTCAGTAAGATTCGTGACAAGTATCCAAAGAAAACTATTATTGCTGGTAATGTTGTTACAGCAGATATGACACAGGAGTTAATATTACGTGGAGCTGATATTATTAAAGTTGGTATTGGGCCTGGCAGTGTTTGTACTACTCGTATCCAAACTGGAGTCGGATATCCTCAACTCTCGGCCATTATTGAGTGTGCGGACGCTGCTCACGGTCTTGGTGGGCATATCATTGCTGACGGCGGCTGCACTTGTCCTGGTGATGTCGCTAAAGCCTTTGGCGCCGGCGCTGACTTCGTTATGCTCGGAGGAATGCTTGCAGGCCATGATGAGGGCGGCGGTACTGTAATAGAAGAGAGTCATTTGACTCAAAAGTGCAATCCATCTACTACCAATCTAATTTACGAAACTAAGAAGTTCGTAGAATTTTACGGTATGAGTAGTGATACTGCTATGAATAAACATAATGGTGGTGTTGCCGAATATCGTAGTAGTGAAGGGCGTACTGTACGTGTTCCATATCGCGGTCCGGTCAAAAATACTGTGTTTGATATATTAGGTGGTGTACGCAGTACTTGCACATATGTTGGTGCAGATAGTTTAAAAAATTTAAGTAAGTGTACAACTTTCGTTAGAGTAACACAGCAATACAACGGTGTATTTGCAAATGGAAAAACCTAAATTACTTGTAACAGCAGGATGTAGTTTTAGTTACCATCCGGCAGATGATAAAAATACGACATGGGCTACTTTTTTAGATGATTATTTAAAAATTAAATCATTGCACTTAGGGCACGGTGGCGCAGGTAATATTACAATAAATCGCAAATTAATTTATAATATTACAGAAGTTCTTAAACAATATAAGCCAGAAGAAATTTTAGTTTGTATAATGTGGAGTTTTCCTGAAAGACATGAGACTATTATTTCTGGAAAAAAACCTTTACTTGAATTTTATGAAAATAAAAATTTAGCAAATTTATCTCCATATGGACTGACTTCAAGATTTAATCGTTGTCATTATTTGATGAATCCTAATAATGAGGACGAATTAACTAAATTTTATTACAAGTATTATTTTGATTCAATACAGGCACAAATCGTAACTTTAGAAAACATATTAATGGTGCAATGGTTTTTAAAAAACTTAAAAATTAATTACTATATGATGTCAGTTTCAGAAACAACTTTAGAAGCCAAATTATGTAGTCATCCTGAAATCAACTTTCTCTTTAAATTATTAGATACTAATAATTTTTTACTTTCAACAAATGCTATTGAGTTTTTTACAACTATCAGTAAGTATAAAGAATTACAATGGCAAAACGGTCACCCAGTAACATTACAACACAAAGATTTTTGTGATAATATACTTATACCCAACTTAAAAAAATTGGGTTATATTGAATAATATAAATACATATGCTACACAACGGTAGCGAGTTGATACATTTTTATCCGTGTAAGGAAGGAGAAGTAAAATGAGTTATAATAAAACAAAGACCGACCCAGAGTTGGGCAAGCGTGTTCACGAATATCTAGTTAAAGTTGGTGTAGAAACGCCTACATTAGAAAACACTTACGACCGCAAAACAAAGATTGATATGATTGAGAGACACTTTATTGGCATCATGAGTATTCTTGGTCTTGATCTAAGGGATGACAGTTTAGTAGAAACGCCAAAACGTGTTGCCAAAATGTACGTCAATGAAATTTTTTGGGGTCTTGATTATGAAGCATTCCCCAAGTGTACAACTGTTGACAACAAGATGAACTACAATGAGATGGTCGTTGAACGAAACATCAATGTCCAAAGCAACTGCGAACATCATTTCGTCGTAATTGATGGTCTCGCTACAGTAGCATATGTACCTAAACAAAAGGTTCTCGGTCTAAGTAAGATCAATCGCATCGTTGAGTATTTTAGTAAGCGTCCGCAAATTCAAGAACGACTAACTGAACAGATTTTCCACACACTATGTTTCATTCTTGAAACCGATGATGTTGCTGTCATGATTGACGCACAGCATTACTGTGTAAAGAGTCGTGGTGTTGAAGATACCGGTAGTTCAACTGTTACTAGCCGTCTTGGGGGTGGATTCAAGACTGACGCTGCTGCTAGACAAGAGTTTTATAATATTGCTAGAGCAGGTTGCAAGTGAGCGATTTTAATGAGCATTTGTTTACAAGGGTATGCACATTAGAGGCTACCCTTGAACTAAACACCAAAAAACTTTATGAAACTGAAAGTAAATTAGTTGAAATTGAAAAACTATTACGTCAGGCATTAGACGTTATTATTGATACAAATAAGGTGGCAAATGGGCTTCAGGAAACCTCTAGAAATCAATGATGTAAAAATGCAACTATTGAAGGCTCATGGAGAAATAACCAGTAGATATAACGATGGTTTCACTCAATGGGAACTTAAAAAAGAGTTATATGAGATTAAATGGTTGCTAGATGAATGCTTGAAGCGTCAGCCAACGTTTAGTGACGAAGAAGAATGGTTGGAAGAACAGCATAAAAGACAGATGTGGAGTGAGTTGAAGAAATGATCTACATCCTGGGTGATAGTTTTTCATATGGCTTAAATTTTTTCTTTGATAATAATAAAAATAGAAAAAAACTATTGTATTCTTATCATTTAGCAAAAAAATTAAATAGTGAAGTGAAAAACTTATCAGTTCCCGGAGCAAGTAACTGGAGGACTGCTAGAATAATTATGAACTTACCCCTTACTGAAAATGATGTTGTCATTATCGGATGGACCGAAACAACTAGATTTGAGGTCCCGTTTAAAAAGTCATCAACAAGCCATGAAGAATTTATAATGACTACTGAAGATTTAATAGATATTGAACATAATGATATCGGTAAAAACGATAATTTTAGAATGGGTACGTTTATAGAGGATAATGGGAATTTTTTAACAAGAAGAATTCATCCAGCATTGCTAGGCAGATTAGACACTATCAAAAATTTAAAATTTAGAAACTTTGTTGAAAATTATTATCTAGATTTTTATGAAGCAAATTGGCATGATGATATGTTTAGTGTTATATTTGCTGCAATTTACTACAAACTGAAAAATTCTAAATGTAAATTTAGAATGTTTAATACATTTAGTAGTCCAGTAAAGCATGACAATGATTTATATAATATTCCTGAATATATGTTTGGATATAAAAATACAATTTTAAATGTATTGAGACCAAAAAATAAAAACGACCTAAGTTATTATTCTACTAGTGAACATGAAAAAATAGCAGAACTTATATACGACAATTTAAATCGGAGCGAAAATAATGATTTTCAATAAAGTTAAAGACTTAAAAGACAAGGGATTGACTATTGGCATTACCTTTAGTCAGTTTGACCTATTACATGCAGGTCATATTGCTATGTTAGCAGAAGCAAAAAATCATTGTGATTACTTAATTGCAGGATTACAGAACAATGCTGCCTGGGATAGACCACAAAAGAACGCACCTATTCAAAGTTTAGTTGAACGTCAGATTCAACTAAGTGCTGTGCGTTTTGTAGACGAAATTGTAGTATACAATACTGAAAAGGATCTTGAAGATATCTTGTTGACATTACCATTAGATGTTCGCATACTAGGTGTTGAGTATATGCAAAGTGAATTTACTGGTCGTGCTATCTGTGAAAAGCGTAATATCAAATTGGTATTCAATAGCCGTGATCATAGTTTCAGTAGTACAAACTTGCGTGAGCGTGTTTGGCAAGCAGAGAATACAAAGAGGTACAGTGAAAAATGAACAAATATTTTAGTTTTTTAGGTAAGGCAAATCGCAGCGAATTTTGGGCTATAAACCTTATAGTAATATTCGGTGGTTGGATCGCACTAATTGGGTTTCTAATTTTTGCAGGAATATTTGCTGTGATGTCAGAGATTATTGGCGGCATGATGGTACTAAGCGTATTTCTTGCTTGGTTAATTGGTACTATTTGGTTGATACTGGCAGTTGGTGTAAGGCGTTGTAGAGACGCAGACATTAGTGTGTTTTGGGTAGTACCACTACTCATTCCAGTACTGTTTATTATAATGACTATAGTGCTTGGTGTATTACCAACTGTAGATAAAAACTTTATACCAAATGAGAAAACTTGACTTACACGGTGTTCGTCATCAAGATGTTAAAATCTTGGTTGAAGATTTTGTTTATATGAATCAGGGCGATTTTCCATTAGAAATCATTTGCGGTAACAGCGAAAAGATGATAAAGTTAGTAAGAGAAGTATTAGATAAGCATAGAGTAGATTCGCATATGTACAGATATGGTATCGTTGTAGCGAGGGACTGGCGTTGATAGACCAAAAAATAAATCAATATAAAACAATATTGTCAATGTTTGCTGACAACACAGAGCGTTATAAATTTCTAATTGATTTAGGACGTAAGGCTAAACCTTTTCCTGAAGAATATAGGCTTGAAAATTTCAAAGTGCATGGGTGCATGAGTCAAGTTTGGTTAGTTCCCAAACTTGAAGAAGGTAAAGTTAACTATCTATGTGATAGCGATGCTGCTATTGTAAAAGGAACTGTGTCGTTAGTTAGTGATATCTATAGTGGACATACCGCAGAAGAAATCATTTCTAATGACAAAAATCTTATGGAAGAATTAGATTTAGGGAATATATTAAGTATGAATCGCAGAAATGGCGCATACAATATGTTGAATATGGTTAAAGAACATGCTAAACTTTTTATCTAGGAGAGATATATGAAACTTACATGGGAAAATAATAAAGGTGATAAGGTAATCGTTACCTATAACAAGGAATGTATTACTGATAACGAAGTAAAACTTGATCCACATATGTCACTTGAACCATTGTGGGAAAGTCTAAAAGCAAAGATTGTTGAAGAATACGAGAAGAAAAATGCCTAAATTTTATAGCACTAAAACATATGGCAATGATAGGGGTTTGAGTTGCTGTTTTAGACAATGGCGTAGCACACATAGTCATTGTAGTTTATTACATGGTTATAGTATTGGAATACGTTTGGTATTTGAGAGCGATACATTAGACTGCCGCAACTGGGTTATGGATTTCGGGGGACTTAAAAAGTTTAAGCAATGGGCAGAATATATGTTTGATCATACTACACTTATCGCTGAAGATGATCCTCATCTTGATTTCTTTTTAACTATGGCAAAAATTAATGGTGGTTATAAAGACAAAGGTGTAGTTGACTTGCGTGTTGTTCCTGCAGTGGGCTGTGAAAAATTTGCTGAGATGGCCTATCAAAAAATGGAACAAATTATTGAAGAAATGAAGCAAACAGATGACATTATTGTAAATGGTAATGTTCGTGTAAAGAGCGTAGAAGTATTTGAACACGAAGCAAACAGTGCAATTTACGAAGGATAAGATGAACAAAGTTTATTATAATGCTGACCAAATTAATTCCTATCTACTTGAAATAGTAAGACAGATGTATAAGGATAACTTTCATCCAAAATGCATAGTAGGATTATCAAGAGGAGGATTAGTTCCCGGTGTTAAACTTAGTCATTATTTGGATATTCCTTTTTATGCATTAAACAAAGATGAAAGTAATTTGTGGCTTGCTGAAGATGCACTTGAAGGTACAGAAATGCTCATCGTTGATGATATCAATGATACTGGTAAAACCATTACGGAATTAAAAAAAGATTGGTCAGACAGTCATAATGATTGGAATAAAATCTTCAATGAGGGTAATGTCAAATTTGCTGTTTTAATCAATAATGAAGCAAGCAATACTCAAGTTAATTATACAGGATTTACTATCAATAAATTAGAAAATCCTGAATGGTGTGTATTTCCCTGGGAAGAGTGGTGGAATAAAATTTAATAAGAGCGAGAATACTATGATTTTAAATAAAACAAACGTTCCGTACTTGACAGATGATGGTGTACAATTTTTACCTGAAACCGGTATAGACAAAGTTTATAACTTTGTGCCACACTCACATCAAGACTATTGGGTAGTACAATTTCTACATGGTAATAATTTAACAGATGAAAATCTTAATATTGCTATACCGGAAGAAATTAGACAAAAGGTACGAGATAAACAAGTCTATCTAATTTTTAACAATTTTTTAGAAGCATATCATGGAGTGGTAGAACCCATTTATCAAAAGGCCATACTTGGTATGAATTTGCCTGAATATTATGTGTACTTGTTTACACATTGCATGGATATTATGCCAGTTATCCAGTCTGTTGCAAAAAAATACAACAAAGAACTTATTCGCGCTGCACAAGTACGAACATACGAATACACAGTAGCAGCACATGAATTTGATTCTATCAAATCCGTTCCTATTGATAAAACCAATAAAGTATTTGATAAAAAATACATTTTTTTAAATCGTCGCTGGAGGCCACATCGTGCAGGTGCTGTTGCTATGCTAGCCGCAAAAGACTTACTAAAAGACGGGTACGTTAGTTTAGCAACATGTGAGGGCAGAAATTGGGAAAACATGTATGGTTATATAAAATTCTTATTTAAGGATAATACTGAGTTCGTAAACATCCTTGAAGAAAATGAGCAAAAAATAATGAATTTAGGAAATTTATATGTAGACAAAAATGACCAGAATCAGGTCATGGATTGGTTTACTGAAGAGATGAAAGATTTTTACAATAACACATATTTTAGCGTGATTGGTGAAACTCCATTTTTAAATCATCCTGACTATGATCCAGGCATGCATTGTAGTGAAAAAACCTACAAACCTATTACTCAAAGACATCCTTTCTTAATGTTGGGCGTGCCTAATACATTATCTCAACTTAGAAATTTAGGTTATAGAACTTTCCATCCGTTTATTGATGAATCATATGACCATGTATCAGACGATGGACAACGGCTACTAATGGTTGTGAAAGAGATTGAAAGGTTGTGTAAGTTAGAAGGGGAAGATTTAAATACCTTTATTAAGGGTACAGCAGAGATTTGTGAACATAACTATCAACATTTGTTGCAAGGTGCAAAAACTCCAGGTAGATATGTATTGACTATGAACTGATGGCTAAAGATTGGAAACATTATAAAAGCAACTGGTACACAGCAAGTTTCACAGTAAAATCTGATGATCAGTTTGAAGAATTAATGATATGGATAGGTAAGAATATTCCTGGACATAGAAAGCATACTATTTGGTCACTGAACGGCAGTAGATTGTTTACTATAAAGTTTAGACATATAAAAGACTATGAGTGGTTTGTACTAAGATGGGTATGATGAAGAAAAAAGTTTATACTAGTACTTGGTTAGATAGATTTCCAGAAATAAAAGAACTGGATAGACGTTATACTGGTGGTTATCACTTCAACTACTGTGTTGATTTTATGTATAAGCAAGGACCATTATTCCGTATGATTCGTGAATGGTGCTGGCAGACTTGGGGTCCTAGTTGTGAACTCAAATTTATATCACAAGAAGAAGAACCTAAATGGGCGTGGATTACTGATAATCATAGAACTAGAATTTATTTCCGCGACAATGAAGAAGTCAACTGGTATAAGTTGCGTTGGTTATGATAAAATCTAAATCAACACAAGATTGGCATGAAGTAATCAGTAATATAAAACCTCATATCCTCGAACCATGGTGTGAACAACAGTTTGGTAAACGCTGGAGTTTTATAGATAATCATGAAGGTGTATGGTCAGTATACTGGACAGGTATGGGTATACACGAACACGAAATAAAATATACTATAAAATATAGATACTTGTTCAAGAATGAAAAAGATGCTATGCTATTCAGTTTGAGATGGTTATGAGAGTATTACAAAAAGAACTATGGCCTTATAAAGTCGAGGTCAATCACAAAGTGTTCATCAATTCTGTTACCGAAATAGAACTATGGCTAGGTAAACAGTTCGGCACATTCAAAGATCGTTGGACAGTTGTTTATCAAACTGAACATACAACATATTTTTACTTTCGTGAAAGCAAAGATGCTATTATTTTTTCGTTGAGGTGGACATGATTACAAGAAGTGAATTCATCACCTGGTGGAATGATAAACATTCAGAAAATCCTGCTGATGATTTGGAACATATTTTGTGGATCCCCGAAACGCAGATGGTTCCTGGCCCGCCCAGTGAATGGTTTATAAAAATGCCAATAACTACTGATGATGATTTTTGGGGTTGGTGCAAATCTTCATTGCGTGGTATAGTAAGATGTTATATCTGTGATAACGATGGAGGTCTTTGGTGGGGATTTACTAACAAGCAAGATATTGTTGTGTTTATGTTGAGGTGGTCATGAGTAACTATATAGATTTATTAGTACCTCCTGTTCGGCAAGGTGCTAGTCCGACATATGAACCCTTACAGTGGGTAAAGAAGAATTGCCGCACATACATTACCAACGATGCTGTTCAGAAAAACGGCGATTATTACTATCGGTTCTATTTTCAAGACAACCCTCAGGGCGACCGTGATCGTACTATTTTTGCGTTGAGGTGGCAATAATGTATACTCCTAAAAAACTAAAATGGAATAGTCTCACAGAATTCAGAGATTATTTGGTAGCAAATACCACTGAAAAAATAGTACTTTTCAACGGTTATAAGTTGGTCACACAGACTACTGAATATGGATTACTTGATGGTCTACTTAGAATCTATCCAAAGCAAAAGAAAGTAGAGGAACCTAAACTAGAGTTAGGCAACAGACCTAAAGTACCTAAAGTGAAAAAGAAGGTCGTAGAAGCTAAACCCAAAAGCAAGAAAGACATACTTGCCGAAATGCGTGAGCGCGGTAAGAAAGCAATGGATAAGAAAAAGAAGGGTAAGCGTTGATACTCCTAAATACTTGTGATACAATAACTTATGAATAAAATAAAGGTCAGCGAACTATTCTATAGTATTCAAGGTGAAGGTCGTTATATGGGCGTGCCCAGTGTGTTCTTACGCACATTTGGCTGTAACTTCACTTGTGATGGCTTTGGTATGAAACGTGGCGAGAAATCGCAAGAGCGACACAATGTCAATGCTAAAGATTATAAGAGTTACGATGAACTGCCACTAGTATCAACTGGTTGTGATAGTTACGCAAGCTGGGATGTGCGTTTCAAGAAACTCAGTCCATACTATGACGTTGACAAACTAGCAGAAAAGATTGTTGATATACTGCCGTATAAAGAGTGGCGTGATGAGCATCTTGTGATCACAGGCGGTGAGCCACTACTAGGCTGGCAACGTGCGTATCCTGAACTGCTTGATCAGCCATGTATGAATAATCTAAAAGAGATTACGTTTGAAACTAATGGGAGTCAAGAACTATCAGACGAACTGTTTGATTATCTTGTCAGCTGGCAAGAAGATAAAAACATAGCACTAGGTCGTGGATATGACAGCATTACATTTAGCGTTAGTGCTAAATTGAGTGTCAGTGGCGAAAAGCGCGAAGAAGCAATACGCCCCAACACTATCGTTCAATATCAACAACTAGGTCATACATATCTCAAGTTTGTCATTGCGACAAATGAAGATATGGAAGAAGTACTTGAAGTTACAGACTTGTATCGCAGCGCAGGCTTTACTGGTAATGTATATGTCATGCCAGTAGGTGGTGTTGAAAGTGTTTACAGTCTAAACAATCGTACTGTTGCTGAACTAGCAATGAAGTATGGACTACGATATAGCGATAGAATTCAAGTGCCACTATTCAAGAATGCTTGGGGCACTTGATGCCTTTCTATATTGAAAGAATTCCGTATCCAGATAGGTACCCATTGATAGTCACACTAAAGATATGTTGGTTACCTAGATATTGTGGTTATAGTGGAAAATTTTTATGGCTACGAAAGGCATACAAACTAGAAACTGAAGAATACGCCTTTCAAGATATATATAAAGTTTATTGTTGGGTAGACAAGGATACATACCTAGTAAAACGTTTGAAGGGTGAGTTGTGAGGACTTATAATAAAAGAATAGGCTTTATAATGAGTAGCGAACACTTGAAAGCAACTGGCGGTGTGGGTCAGTATGCTAAAAGTTTCATAGAGTTAATGACTAGCCACAATATCAAAGTTGATATTATAACCGACACAGTTCCGCACAATAAAGAATTCGTAGAATTACTGGACACAAACGTCATCTATCCTGATGACCCATATAGTTATGCCAAGCATAGAAACATCTTTATGTATGCTGATAGTTATAACTATGAACGCATGGCTAACTTTCGTGAAAGCATTATCAAAGCACTAAAGAAAAACCTATATGATCATTTTATTTGTAATCCATATGAAACAGTACAAGTAGCAGGAGTATTGGGACTTGAGAATTATATACAAGTCATAGCCTATACGCATTTAGAAAGCCAAATATTTAAAGATACAAAGAATCCATTTCTAGATAGTGTCAACGATATGATGCGACTACAATTACAGTTACCTGGGATCTACATAGGTACACAGAGTAACTATAATAGATTACAGATTGAAAATTCATATCATTTGCCTATTCCACTACCCGAGCGCGAATTACTAAAAGAATATAATAATGTCCGTGAAGGTGTATTGTTTATTGGTCGTTGGGAAGAAGGTAAGAACCCAGAACTCTACATTGAATTGATCAAACAAACAGGCTTACCTGCGCGTATCATTACAAGCAGTAACGGTGCTAAAAAGTTTGAGAAGAAGTTTACTGATTTGGGTATCACAGATTACAAGATTGTATATGATGTGGTTGGACAAGAAAAGATTGATTTCATCACAAGTTGTCGTGTAGCATTCAATCCAAGCACTGTAGAAAGTTATGGTATTGCTTTCCTTGAACAGCAATTACATATGCCAACAGTAGCACTAGAGAACATGCGCTGGACACATAACTTTGATAGTAAGCATTATTACACTACTAATAAAAAGAATATGGCAAAACTTGTATCAGACCTTTATAACAAATATGACAAGCCAGAAAAGTATTATGTTGAGGGTGTGCTAAAAGAACATAAGTTTTTAGAGGATAATATATTCCATAAGTATGTTGAATGCTTTAGCAATTTCAAAGCAAAAACTAGTAACAATACTACTGCGGGCATACTTGAACATGATACAATCAAGTATAGCGACTACATTGACAGTTTGAATAGGTCGCAGATTTGTATAGATGATGTCAAAAGCGTATTATCTAACAGACACAGATATACAATCATATATACAGATAAAGATACATGGTTGAGCAAAGATCCAAAATTTACTCCACCTGAAGAAACAGAAAGTTTATTTGAGGGTTTATGAACATAGGTATATTCGGTGATAGTTATGCTGTACCTCATGGATACGAAACGGGATGGCCTTCTGTACTACACTCATCTATTAAAACTTGTGAACTTAAAAACTATGCATGTGCAGGAACTTCTCATTGGTTCTCATATAAGAAATTTTTAGAAAATTTTGAATTTCACGATACTATTGTATTTTGTCATACTAATAGTATGAGATGGCCTGTGATGCCACCTGGAGAACAAGGAAGAGCATGGAATATCGGTTATTGTAGCGATCCGGTTGTTGACAAATATAATAAAATTAGACAGGATATTATGTCTGAAGAGTTATTAAACTATATTAGTTTTAACATATTTAAAGATATAAACCGTTTATGTCTTGAAAATAATATTTACCTTGTTAACATACTTTGTTTTCCTTTAGATTTTATACTGCCTCCTACTAACTTTCCGATATTAATTAATTTAGATCAAATATCAAGAAAAGAACAAGTACTATACAAGGGTAAGTTAGAATTTACAACCAGTTTAAACAGTGTATTAATGCGCGGTGATAGAAGAGATTGTCACCTAAACGTATTAAATAATAAAAAATTGGCAAGTATAACTGAACAATTAATAGCAAATAAAACTTATAACATTTCAGTTGATTTGTTAGAAAAGTATAATTGGGATTATCGTGATCCGGAAATAGACAGAATTTATCAAATGGAAACTGAGTATGAAAAAAGTATTAGTAACAGGTAGCAGTGGATATATAGGCAGTCATCTATGTAAGATGTTGAAGGATAATTATGAGGTTCATGGATTAGATATCAATGAGCCAATCGTGCCAGTTGATAAGTTTTACAAGGTAGACATCAATCGTCTGTTTACTATTCCTGATCAAACTGATCCATATGATGCCGTCATACATTTAGCAGCATTAGTCAATGTGGGCTTGAGTGAAACTATGCCCATACTTTATTACATTACTAATGTCAATGGAACTATGAATGTATTGAACAAGATTCCAACAAAGAATTTTATCTATGCTAGCACTGGGCAAGCAAGTCTATGCGCTAACCCATATAGTATCAGTAAACGCGCCAGCGAGGATTGTGTTGTAGAATATTGTACAAAGCATAATCCAAAAGATTATACAATGTTTAGATTCTATAATGTTGTTGGTATGGATGGTATACAACCTACAAATCCAGATGGCTTATTGTCAGCATTGATCAAGGCCAAAGATACTGGTACTTTCACTATTCATGGTGATGACTATGACACGCCAGATGGTACTTGTGTGCGTGACTATGTACATGTTTATGAAATCTGTAACGCACTAATGATGGCTATTGAACAACCAGCAAATGGACTAGAGAATCTAGGTCATGGCGTGGGCAAGAGTGTGCGTGATATGGTTGAGATGTTCAAAATCGTGAATCAAACAAACTTTGATGTAGTGATTGGACCACGAAAGAAAGGTGATCCTGCTGTAAGCGTATTAGATAATCCAGGTCGTTACATGAAACACATGTACGACTTCAAGGATTTACTAAAAGTTAGTGTATAAGCAAATAACTACCTAAAACATCACGGCGCGTAGCCGCAACGTCGCCGTCACCGGGCTTAACAATAACATTATATTGTAATGGTTGCCCCTGCGGTGTTTGTAACATCTCATCATAAGTCAATATTGAATTAGGATTTATATTAAATTGTTTAGCGATACGATCCTTCAATACTTTAATCTGAGTCGGACCCTTGTATTCCCATTTTTTAATAACTTTTGGTTTGCCAGTTTTCTTGTCTATTTTTGCTTGACCATTTTTATCTAAATCAGGATATTCAACACGTTTAATTAAATCATTAAACATAGTTTTATCAACAACGCTACTATGTTTAGTTTTACTAAAATCTATTTGTTTTTCTTGGGCTCGTAATGCTCCGCGACTAAAATTAAATACAAAATTATCTGGATGTTGCCCTGATGCGATACCTGCTATTTTAGTATAAGCATAAAACTGTATGTCTGGAAATGCATTTGCTACTTCAAATGCTAAATCTTTATAGGCTGGACTAAAGAAATCGCCTGCATCATGCCATCGTATTACAACCTGCGTTCCTTTCTTACTGTTCTTATCATACACAGTTTTCAATTCTTGCATCAACATGTTTTTCCAACCTTCTGGATCGTTGATTAAGAAGTTAAGATTGCGTGTCATATGTGTGCTTGGAGGACTATATTGTACATATCCGCCTTTACCAACGAAGCAAAATGTCTTACATTGACCTGCTCCTGGGCAAGTGTTAATGATCATAAATTCATTGGTACTTTCATCTACTGCTAATCCAACGATGGCGGGCAAACCGATATTAAAAAATATGCTGGTTGAACCATCACTATGTTTCATCTTGTCGTTTTGTTTCAGGATATATTCAGGACGTGTAGTAAATAATTCTTTTAATTTTTCAAGGTTAAATTCGTAGTCTCTCTGTCCAGGTATAGCCTCTATCTCGCCCCCATCAGCAGGTTTGTAAATAATTGGAGTTATATTACTACTGTGAACATATGGAAAATCGTACTTGTCGCGTTTGTCTTTTTGTTTCTTTTCTACTCTTCCTAAATACCCTTTTAACTCTTCCTCACCAGGCTTTCTATAAGTAGCACCTAAAAACTTGTCAGCCTCATCCAATTCTTGACCAGTTTGTTGAGCCACAAAGTCTGGTAAAGACATAACCTCTATGCCCTTAAGCATTGATTGTTTACGTGCTTTGGGTTTAGAATTCTCTGCTATTATATCTAAAAGTTTACGGAAATCCATGATGTTGACATTCTCAATTAGTTATAGTAATATTTATCGTAATTATGTCATTCAACAGTAATATCAAACGCATTGGTTTTGCATGTAAATGGGCAGAAATCAATAGTAAGGGCGAGATCGCTAGTGCTGAAGGATTCAACACCGGTGGTACTACCCACGCATGGGCAAAGCGTCAGAGTAGCCCACGCATCGTTGAAGAAAAACTAATGGAAGTTGCTAAACGCAACATTACTAATACACATAATCTAGTCAAGAAGGTCGCTGGTCTTGACCCACAATTGCGTATGCTACGACTGACTAGCGATATGTTCAGTTTCTATACTATGGATGAGTACAAGTACTTCTGGAAATCGCGTGAGGTACAGGACAGCCTTGAGCGTTGGATGGCTCCTATCGGCGAGACTGCCCGCGCCAATGATGTACGACTATCGTTTCATCCCGATCAGTTTGTTGTTCTAGCAAGTGATCGTCCAGAGGTAGTAAATAAGAGTATAGAGGAGTTTGAATATCATGTGGATATGGCCCGCTGGATGGGG
>Ga0129333_10003439_pt1 | contig 14824 bp, 13 predicted proteins | sample CPB6_08_DNA_FD_94474 | JGI IMG/M metagenome (GOLD analysis project Ga0129333, IMG submission 94474) | Freshwater to marine salinity gradient microbial communities from Chesapeake Bay, USA - CPBay_Sum_0.6_0.8_DNA | ecosystem: Environmental > Aquatic > Marine > Coastal | place: USA: Chesapeake...
ATCAGTCACACCGATTTCAAGGAGAATCAACATGTTGAATCGTCGCTCTTTCCTAGGCTTCTCTCTTCTCTCCATTCCAACTATCAGAGTATTTTCCCGTCAACCGCTCGAACCAATATCTAGGCCGCTCGTGCTTTCAACGTGGGACAGTGGCATTCGAGCCAACGCTCCTGCCTGGAGAGTTCTCAGTGGACAAGGTCCCGCAATCGACGCAGTTGAGGCCGCAGGGCGTGCTATTGAGGATGAAATAAGTTGTTGCGTCGGGTTAGGAGCCTATCCCGACAGGGATGGAAAGGTGACTCTCGATGCATCGATTATGGATCATCAGGCCAACTGTGGATCAGTGATGTTTGTTCAAAACATTAAAAATCCTGTCAGTGTCGCGCGACGCCTAATGGAGACCACACCACATGTGTACCTCGCCGGAGCAGGAGCTGAGCAGTTTGCCATTGAAAATGGGTTCTCTCGCGAGTCCAACCAACTTTCCCCCGATGCTGAAAAGGCCTGGAAGGAATGGTTGAAAAAATCAAACTACCAACCAGTAATCAACATGGAGAACCTACCAAAAAGAGGTGCAATTTCTCCACCACCTCCGACATATCTTGAAGATGGATCACTGAATCATGACACGATGGGAACAATCGCCCTCGACTCAAGCGGTAATCTATCCGGCATGTGTACAACAAGCGGACTCGCATTCAAGATGCATGGCCGCGTTGGCGACTCTCCAATCATCGGCTCTGGTCTTTTCGTAGATAACGAAGTCGGCGCCGCCACCGCAACTGGCCTTGGAGAAGAGATCGCAAGAATCTGCGGAAGTCATACGGTTATTGAATTGATGAGAAATGGCCTCTCTCCACAGAGGGCATGCGAAGAGGCTGTCCGGAGAATAATTAAAAGAGATGCCGTAAAAGCAAAGGACTTCCAAGCCTGTTTCATTGCGATCTCCAAATCAGGAAACATCGGTGCCTATGCGGTCCAGAAAGGATTCTCTTATTCGATAACAAGCAATGAGTTTCCTCAAGGAAAGGTAGTCGCCTCGCGAAGTCATTTCGCTTAAATTTAAGAAGCGATGCAAACAGATTTCTATTGCCAAAACATCCTCAGTGGGAAATTGTCAATCGACGTGGTTTATGAAACGGAACATATCCTTGCCTATCACCACACAAAACCATTCTGGGAAAAGCATGTTGTGGTGATTCCAAAAAGGCACATTGAATCACTTGTTACCATCAGCGATGAAGAGCGGTTTATTCTCTGGGAGCTGTATGAAGGCGTCACAAAAGTCTCATCAGAGATGATCTCAAAGTACGGTGGGGCAAGGGTGTTAACTAATCTCGGCGACTATCAGGAATCGAAGCACCTACATTTTCATATCAACTACGGCAATGAAATAAAGAGGTCATAGTGTAGATTGGAACAATCAAGCAGCAACCAAGCGGTTATGATAATTTATTACTGAGACCTCTTTGCAATGAAGCAGTATCACGACCTTTTACAGCACGTTCTTGAACATGGAGTCCGCCATGAAGACCGCACCGGAGTCGGCACCGTCTCTGTGTTCGGTTACCAAACCCGTTTTGATCTTCGCAACGGTTTTCCAATTGTTACGACTAAGAAAATTCCCTTCAGATGGGTTGCAGAAGAGTTGTTCTGGTTTTTGAGCGGGGATACAGACGAAAAGAATCTAAGGGCTAGAGGCGTCGATATTTGGGCTGAATGGGCCGATGAGGCCCATACGAGCCGCTTCGGGCGCCAAGAAGGCGATTTGGGACCAGTCTACGGATATCTCTGGCGCAGCTTTGGAGGTGAGTACCCCGTCCGAAACGGATTCGACCAGATCAAACGCTTGGTCGATGAAATCTCTTCCAATCCGAATTCGCGGAGATTGATCGTCTCCGGATGGAACCCTCCGACCGCTGACCAAGTCGACCTTCCTCCCTGCCATACTTTATTTCAGTTCAAGGTCGAATCAGGAAAGACCTTACACTGCCAGCTTTATCAAAGAAGCGCCGACGCATTTCTTGGTGTGCCTTTCAATATCTCAAGCTACGCGTTACTTACACATATGCTCGCAAAGGTATCTGGTCTCGAAGTAGGTGAGTTCATCCACACATTCGGAGATCTTCATATCTACTCAAACCATTTAGATCAGGTCAGAGAGCAGCTGAACCGAGAACCACTTCCGCTTCCTACACTTGAATTTGTCGGGGCAGATGGAATGAAAGGACTTGACGGTCTTCTCTCAATAAAATTCGATAATCTGAATTTGGTTGGCTATCAATCACACGGAAAGATTTCTGCCCCCGTAGCTGTCTGATCAATCACGCCCCTATTCTTTGACCGTTGCAGGCCAGGCTGACTTGGCGCGGATCTTTATACCTTCTCGACCAACAACCAAAAGCCTGTGGTCTTCTGATAAAACTGTGTTCTGCCTGAAATAGGAGACAAGATACCGACTCTTCTTCAACTCATCGCAGATAATCTTAGCCGCCTCTCTCGCGCGATCGATCGAAAACACCAATCCACCGGTTTCCTCGGCAAGCTGGGCGATTATCGCAGGGGCCTTAGGCTGATTCCTTCTGAATGCACCATTGGATCTATCGGGAATCTGTAGCGCATACACCGTTACATCTTTTTCCTGTAACTCTGCCACCAGTTCCTTAAATGAAGTTTTACTTCCTCGATCCAGACCATCGGAAATTAGAACGACAACAGTTTTCCGATTTCCTGGCGTCAACGGCACAAGCACCTCGTTTATCGAAGTGCTCAGTGCATCGAAAAGATACGGATTCCCCTTCTTTCTAATCGCAGATAAGGACGTCTCGAGCTTTTCAGCTGAATCGGTCCATTCTTGAATGATTTCAGGTTGCTCATCGTACCCCACAACGAACAACTGGTCGCCTTCAAATATTTCGTAGGCAAACTCCATGACTGCTTTTTTGAGAACTGGTATCTCCGCTCTTAGCGTTTGGGAGTTGTCTATCAGGAGCAGTATGCGAGCGGGGGATGGATCGAACACAAAATTCCTTAACCGCTGCTCATTGCCACGCTCGTAAAGGCTTATTTCCTCGGGGGTTATAGGTGTCGCTGATCCGTCTACTCTCTCGGCGAATACAGACAAAACCGCCCCTTCTGATACGGGCGATGTCTTGATGCTATTTCGTGATTGTGCGAGTGTCTGATGACCTGCGAGGAGAGCGACGACGATAATCCAAACCAATGTCGAAAATCTCATTTTCTCATTCGGACGACGGTTTGTCCGAGGATTTAGATGCTTCTGCTTTCGAAGGAGTCTCTTTACTCTCAGAAATTCCCTTTGAGTCTCCACCGGCTGATTTATTCGAATAATCGGTGACGTACCAACCGCCTCCCTTGAACTGGAAGCCAGAAAGCGAAATCTGCTTTTCCATTTCACCGCCACATTCACTACATGACTTTGGCGGCGCATCTGAGATTCGCTGCATAATCTCAAAATGCTTTTTGCATGACAGGCATTTGTATTCGTAAATCGGCATCCTTATAAATCAATGGTCAGACAGGAATCTCTCAGCATCGATTGCCGCCATACAACCGGTTCCTGCGGCTGTTATCGCTTGGCGATAGTACGAATCCTGTGCGTCTCCGCAAGCGAAAACTCCCGGAATGTTGGTCTTCATCGTGCTGCCTTCGGTTTTCAAATATCCGACCTCATCCATCTCAAGTGTGCCTTTAAAAAGATCTGTGTTCGGTTTGTGACCAATGGCGATAAATACTCCTCCACAGGGGAATACTTCCTCCGCTTGCGTCTCTGAATTCTTTATTCTTATACCAGTGACACCTTCGTCTTTGGATCCGATGATTTCAAGAATTTCAGTATTCCACCGAACGTCTATCTTCTCGTGACTCAGTACGCGCTCTTGCATTATTTTTGACGCGCGAAATTCATTTCTCCGATGAACTAGCGTTACCCTGTTCGCAAATTTCGTCAAAAAATACGCCTCTTCCATCGCGGTATCACCACCACCGACCACTACAACATCTTTGCCCCGGAAAAAGAATCCATCACAAGTCGCACATGCGGAAACACCGTTTCCTCCGAGACCTTCAGGTACTGGCGCTTCACCGGGTACGCCAAGCCATTTCGCTGAGGCGCCAGTGGATACAATGAGTGTTTCAGCCTTTATGACGGTTGAATAATCTTCACTGTCTGAGCTTTCCTTACCGTATAGCGTGAATGGTCTAGAAGAGAGGTCGACCTTGTCGATCCAGGTATTGATAATCTCGGTACCGAATCTTTCTGCCTGAGCACGAAATTCATTCATGAGCTCAGGGCCCATAATGCCCTTCGAGAATCCAGGGAAGTTTTCGACATCAGTGGTAATTGTGAGCTGTCCACCTGGCTGAGGCCCCTCGATGACAAGTGGCTCAAGCTGGGCCCTCGAAGCGTAAATGGCAGCAGTCAGTCCAGCTGGTCCCGAACCAAGTATCACAACCTTTCTGGCAAATTCTCTTTTTGTCATAAAACGAAAGTTATAAAAGATAGTGCCCCTAGTATAACTATCGCTAGATATAACAGTCGAATTAGAAATAACATAGCTTTTAAGGCTCTTAACGCTCTGATAGACTCGTTTTTTGGAGATAGATTATGTCGGAATTTAAAACCATTTCCGTTTTCAAACAGCCGGGCATAGGGACGATAACAATAAATCGTCCTGAGAAATTGAATGCATTGAATTCAACCGTACACCGAGAGGGAGTTGTCGCACTGGAAGATCTAGGAGCCGACGATTCAATTCGGGTAGTTGTGATAACCGGAGCAGGCCAAAAGTCGTTCGTGGCCGGCGCCGATATCTCTGAATTCGAAGGACAGACTCCAACTTCACAGAGAGCCGTATTTCAGGGCGCAACACTTTTCAATTCCATCGATGTCTTCCCAAAGCCCGTAATTGCAATGATCAACGGATTTTGCCTCGGCGGCGGAAATGAACTCGCGCTCGCATGTGATATCAGGATTTGCAGTGAGAACGCCAAATTCTCACAACCAGAAATAAACCTCGGACTCATTCCCGGCGGCGGTGGGACGCAGCGGCTGACTCGTTTGATCGGAGAAGGCCGTGCGATGGAACTGATGCTGACCGGAGAAATGATCGATGCATCGACCGCTCACTCATTCGGACTGGTCAATCATGTTTTCACTCAGGAAGAGTTACAGGAAAAGACGATGCAACTTGCCGAGAAGATTGCTTCAAAGGCGCCCATCGCTCTGCAGTTCGCCAAGGAGGCGGTGAAATTCGCTTCTCGATCCAATCTTGATGAGGGTTTAAGAAGAGAGATAGATCTCTTCTCACTTTGCTTCTCAACCGAGGATAAAAAAGAGGGAGTCTCCGCCTTTTTAGAAAAAAGAAAACCTGAATTCAAGGGAAGGTAAAAGGGTCATTCATGACCGTAGATTATCTAACTGAAACCCACTTTTCCTTGACCGACTGGCCTATTTTAGATAATCTCTCCATTCGTCTTTTTTTGAAAAACAGTTATTGGGGATGTAGCTCAGCTGGGAGAGCGCATGAATGGCATTCATGAGGTCAGGGGTTCGATCCCCCTCATCTCCACCAAAAATAAAGCCACGTCAACTAGACGTGGCTTTTTGTTTGGAGCGGAAAACGAGACTCGAGCTCGCGACGTCAAGTTTGGGAAGCTTGCGCTATACCGACTGAGCTATTCCCGCTAATAATTATTTAAGAAACCTGGCGTTGCTTTTTCCCGGCTGCGACAAATTCTTTAACCAAGTGGTCAATGCCGGTGATGGCATTGCCAACCACGCAGGCATGTGCGCCATGTTCAAAGGCGATTTTGATATGAGTTGGTGATGCGAGCCGGCCTTCTGCAAACACCGGCACCTTGAGTCTCTTCGCCAACAGCTCGACGGTGTGAAAATCTGGCTCACTGGGAGTCGGTAGAGTTTCTGCTGTGTAACCAGAAAGTGTGGTGCTGACAAAATCACATCCAAACTCTTCCGCTGCCCTTACTCCCTCGTCAAAGGTTGCGATGTCGGCAATTAAAGGAAGTCCAAGCTCGTCTTTGATTCTTCGACAGATCTCCAAAATATTCTCACCGTTTGCCCGACTCCGAAGAGTGGCATCTATTGCAATCGCACCCGCCCCTGCGTCAGCGATTTCCTTTGCCGATTGAAATGTGGGAGTGATATAAACCTCAGTCGCAGGGTCAGAAATCTTGTAAAGCCCGAGAAGCGGTACAGAAACAACAGGTTTCACTGCCGCGACATTTTCAGGTGCCTCAATTCTGACTCCGGCAGCACCGAAGATTTCCGCTGTCTCAGCCATCGCCGCAATGAAATCGGGCCTGCCGATGGGAAGTTTTGGTTGTGCCTGACACGATACGATTAGTCCGCCAAATACGGCCTTACTAAGATGATTTATCTTTTCGTCTAAGGTTGTCATTGTTGTGAATTACTTAAATTTTCCAATAGTTTGTCGTCAATCTCAACCCCAGAAGATTTATATGCATTCAATAGCGCACCAACTCCGGGTCCAAACTCTGCAGATGTAAAGACAGATTTGGGAATCAGCAAACCTAGAGTTCTTAGAAATGACTTTTTGTAATGTTCTCCCGCAAACATCCCACCGACACCGCTGATTTCAAATACATCGAGACCCAACTTCTTCCTGACGGCTTCAATGTCATTCACCAGCGCACCAATTCCCTCAGAAATCAAGGCATCAGCAACCTGATGTCCGTTTTCTGCAAGCTCAACCCCGCGCTTAGCGAAAGATGCGAGACGGTCACGCGAGATTGAGCCGTGATAATACCCACTTGTTACTTCTTCAATGTTGTCTACGCCAAAGAAGTCGCATACTTCACCGACAAGTCCAGATGTGCTTTCGACCCCGTCGTATTCTTTGATTGCTCTCTTGATGAGGCAAACTGAAAACCAGATACCGCTACCTTGGTCTGAAAACATGTAGCCAAGCCCTCCGGCTCTCGCAGTCTCGTTCCTGTCGTTTCTCCCGAACACAACTGATCCCGTACCTGCAATGACCACAATCCCCGGCCTGCCCGAAAGGGCACCCATGAGGGCTGTCGGAGCGTCATGAATAACTGAAATATTGTCCGCAACTAAAATCTTTTCAACGGATTCTTTGACGCCAAATCCATCTCCCGTCATACCAAAGCAAGCTGCCTTGAATCTAGGAAATACCACCCCTTGAAATGCTCCTTCAATGGCCTGCCTTATAGAGGTCTCACATTTCTCGATTCCAGGAGTGGATGGCCCGGCAATACCTCGCCCGAGGATATTTCCTGCCTCATCCGCCACGATTGCTTCAGTGTGGCTCTGTCCTCCGTCGACCCCTAAAAACATTTCATTCACCATCCTTGCAGCTCTGTTGACCGGAGAGTCTGATTAATTCCGCTGAGAGTCCATCACAGTATTCTTCTGAGTGCTCGGTGATGCCCAATTCATCTTGGATGACATGGCCGAGTTCATGACCAAGAATTTCCATGACTGATTTTTCAGAAGCAAGATTGAGTGTAACCACTCGGGACCGTGGATCGAATTCACCGTGTGTTACGGGTATCCAGCGCTGTGTTTTCACCTTGACCCCGAGAGCTTCACATAAAGCCTTTGGATTACTTGTGCTAAATCGGGTGGCCAACTCCCGCGCCATCAATTGTCCTGCGGCGCTCGGGTTTAAACTGATTTCGTCGAAAGTCAGATTCATTTCGCGTGCCTATGCGGGTCCCCACCCGCCAAATCTAAGTCCTCTGGCCATTCCGTCTCGACCCCTGCCTTAGAAATATGTTTTATGAACTCATCGCACCGCGCCTGATCAGACCTTACCTCTCTAGGCCTCACTCCCCTTTCTAAACAAAAAGCCGCTAAGTAACCCACAACCTCTCCGATATTCCATTCCACAGGATGAAGTCGATAGCATCCGTTCGTAATGTGAGTTGTCCCGATGTTTTTGCATGCAGGAAGGAGATTATCAACATCCCTTGGTATCAAGGCACCAAGTGGAATCTGAAACGGAAGTGCCTCTACATCAATGTAGTTGTCATGTCCGACCGAGGGATGGAGATCTATGCGATAGGATCCGACACCTATTGAATCAGAATACCGCGCTCCAAACTTTTCCCCAGGTCTTTCATCTGCAGCAACATCCCCTTCGGTTATGGTGTATTCAGCCTTGATACGGCGGGATTCTCGAACATAAGGTGCCATCGCCAAACCATCTGAGGTGCCCGAAATATCTCCTCGAAGTTTAAGACCCGTCAGACCGCATTCGGTTTGGAGGAAATAAAGAAATGAGAGGCTAAGGCCTTTGGCTTTTTCAATGATTGAGTCTCTCTGTTCCCGAGTTTCTGCTCCAGCAAGATCTTCCAAAAAGTAGTCAATCTGAGGCACATTAATTACTGTCACATCGCTATCTAGAAAATCCTGTTCAAAGTTGTCTGTATGCAGAATTCGCCGATAACTCCAGAGTCCTGCGAATGCCTTATACGGTTCAGCGTTTGGGTTGAAGGAATAAGTAACCGGTTCCAAGGTCCTCGGATTTATTCCCGTTAGACTGAGTAACCGTCCACTCCATGGAGGATTCAATGTTGGAATAAAATCTCGCCAGAATCCGAAATCTGCAGGCTCATCCACAGTGAAATCCTTTCCCAAGTGATGGCTGACTGCGAAGCAAACTGAAAAGGCCTGTGAATTGGACGATTCTTTAACAGCCTTCGCACTTCTTTCACCTGTTTCAGCTTGTGACTCCGCCCCTGAAACAAATTCCACATTCGCCAATGGAAGCAAGTCACCCGTTTCCGTTGCATCGACAAAATACTTGGCTTTTATTGAAAGTTCCTCACCCGAAGCTAACTGCCGTACGCTAACCTCCTCGAGTTCTCGTCCATCACGTTTTACTCCTATGGCTACTGCCGAGTGAATGATGTGGATCCTTCCTTCACTTACAAAAGGCTCAATCATTGATGTGATGATCTTGAGGAAGATTTTCGGTTCAGCACATAACGGTGAGACCCATCCGTTACCTGGATTCAGAAATGGGTCGGACTTTGCAATTTCAGTGAGAGGGTAATTCTTACGATAAAAATCACGAACCCTCTCTCGCATCTCGCGGTATGATCTTGTTGCGCCAACATGTTCTATCCAGCCATGTTCATCGGGGGGCGTCATTTGTGAGGTAAGTTGACCGCCAATCCACTTTGTTTCCTCGACCACAATAACCCTGCGTCCCGCACCCGCCGCTGCAATAGCACACGCGACCCCTCCGAGGCCACCGCCGACAATCAGGATATCTGTCTCTAACTGTTGCATTTATAGATGTTAGACAGTCTTACAACCAATCACAATCAAGGGTCCACTAGGGATATCGCGACCAACTTCGACCCTTGCGAGCGCCTTTGTTTGTTCAGCATCTGCAAGACCCGTCAACGATATGAGCCGATGTCCTAAAATGATATGTATCTCGGGCAATCTCCGGCCTGCATCGCCAAAATCAGTGAGTTGTGAAATTAATTCATCAACCACATCCTCAATACCTTCCACCGAACTCTCAATGACTTCACATCGCCCGCGCTGAAGTCTGACAACACCATGCTTGTCTACGACACAGCTGACGCTTCTTCTTCTACGAAATACGAAACCGTAACCCTCTTCCTTAATTGTCTCAAACAGTTTGTATTCATCATTGCCGATAACTTCTCGAATTTGCTTCTCGGAAACCTTCAATGCCCTACATGCCGCGACTAACGGACTCTCGACAATCGCTTCCGCATTACTTGTGACGATTTCCGTCGTTCCGCAAGCAGTTGCCCTGACCAAATTTCTTTTCGCATCCACCTCGACCGTCACATCTACTGATTCCATTACGGCACCATTCTTACAAACGGCATCGATTGCCTCTTTTCTGATTGCGAGTATGTCTTCGGGAGTAGGGTCTACGATATTTCTTTCAATAGAGTCCTTGACCATCGCCAAGGCCACACCAATTGTTGAAATGACCTCAGCCTTTCTCGCTAATCTCCAGGCAAATCCATATCGATCACCGGCAAATGGAATCAACGCCGCCGCGCCACCACCACCTCCGACAAGCTCGACAGTTTCAAGATCCAATCCATATTCCGTAATCAATTCTGAAATTTGTACAAAGAGTTTCCGTGTGCTGATTTCAAGAACTTGCCTTGCGGTTTCTTCGACAGAAAGTCCAAGCCTTTCAGCTAGGGGAATGAAGGCGGCCTCCGCTGCCTGTTTCGCGGCATATGCAAATGCGTCTTTCGGAATTAGATTGAGTAGGTTAGATGCGCACGTCGGCGTCAGTGCGAATCGCTCCCCGTTTCGACACTCGACCGCGACATAATCATTCGGATCACCCTCGGTCGGTTGTAGATGGACAAGAGTAGCTCCATTGAAGAGTGTGTGGTCTTGAAAGCAGGCATACGGTAGACCTGCAATGTGAGCCGATCGAGAACCGACATCTACAAGCGTTCCGTCTTTTTCGCGAATTAGACTACCTCCGGCGATCGCGATTGTTCTGACATCGAGAGTGTTGAGAAAGGTTCGGTGACCCCCGAGCCGCGCCGCTTTGATCTGAGGTCTTCCGTCCTTAATGACCGAAATATCTGCCGAGGTTCCACCTACCTCGATAAAGATTCCGTTTGAAACGCGTTCAAACATCAGTGCACCTGCAACCCCTGCCGCAGGCCCAGAAAGCATCGTTAAAATTGGTCTCCGATTAACTTCATCAACCGACATGACACCCCCGTCAGATCTCATAATCATAAGGGGTGATGAGATACCTGATTGCTTCACACATCTCTCTGTCATCAGAGCGGTGTGTACCATTTTTGGAAGGATTGCAGCATTGATTACCGCCGTTCTTGTACGAGTTCTTAAGCCGTAGAGACCTGAAACCTCATGACCCGCTGTCGCCAACATTCCTGCATTCCGCGCTTCCTGCGATATCACCAATTCGCCAGACGGATCATCGACTCCGAAGGCTTCTGAGGCCACCACTACCTCAACTCCTTTGTCTTTCAGCCGGCGCACTGCAGTTTTTACAACTTCAGTAGATGATCCTGAAACTAGAAATTCATGATCTATTCGCAGCGCCTTGCCTTCTGCTAATTCTGTCGGCGGCACATCAGTGTCGATCCTAGCTTTCCATGCCTCCAATCCCCGCCCGATACCCAACACTCCCACTTTGGCTACATCTCCTTCGAGAAGGGCATTGGTTGCCTGTGTTGTTGAATGTCCGATGAATGAAATTTGGTCTGCAGGAATTCCGAACGTTGTAAGTGCGCGAGTGAGGGCCTCGATGATCCCGCCAGCAACCCCTTCGTTCGCAGAATGAGTTGTAGGAACCTTTAGTTGCCCGACAATAGTTAGAGTGGAATTGTCTATGATTACCACGTCGGTAAAGGTTCCGCCTACATCAATTCCCACTCTAAAGGATTTTTCGCCTGGTCTGTTCACCGAACTCTTTGTCCCCACGCCCCGCTAGTTTTTGGGCGTACCGATTATGTCTATGCGTTCTCCGCCCTTTGACGGGTCAACTGGGGTAACGGATATTAGGCCACCACCGCAGTTCATCTCGGTCCCTCTAGAAGTCCCAAAGGGCAATTGTTGAGTTGTCGCACCTTCACCTCTCAATAGAACGGTCTGTAACCACTCGGTTCCTCTTATCTCCGCCTTCGTCGCTTGTGTCGGCCTTCCTTCATTGGATCGCTGATCGATAGCATTGACTCGTTTGAACTGCCGCGGTGCGCCGGCAACAAAACCTTCCGCATCGAATTCCGTCTGAAACATTTTAGTTTTGTTGTCGGTTACTATCAGCTTCAATCGCCCAGGCCCTGCAACAAGGACTGCTAGCTGAACCGTCTCACCAGGATAGAAATAGAACTCCTCTTTCGCAGGAGCTGAATTCCAATCTCCCGCCTTCTGGGTTCTCCAAAACGGTCGGAATGCGTTTCTCCGATCACTCTTCTTCCCATTGTTATCTACTGTAAATTCCCAGGTTAGGCCCGCATCGACCTCAAATTTGCCGCCTGCATTGCCGCCTAGATAAATGGAAAAATTATCAATTGGAAGCCGGTCTTTTTCATCGAGGCGTGCTTCGTCAACCTTTGGTGTCCCAATCTTTACGAACCCTGCAATTCCTGTCCAAGAATCAAAGCTTGTCACAACCTTCCGATAATGTGCCCCGTCGAAACAACTTGTTCTGACAAGTGGCGTAACTTCTTTACCGTCACCTGTATTTATGGAGACTGCGTTACCAATGGAAAGATTCTCCAATATCCATTTTCGTCCTTCACCATTACCGCTGACGATAAGTGAATTGATTTCATCATCAATCTTGATTGGTCCCGGGTCTTTCGTTTTTGTGAGATATACCGCGCTTGCGCGATCGTTGATTTGTGTTACCCGGTTCTTCACAATCAACACATCGATGCCGGCGTCATTGGGCGGCGTGTTTTTGTAATAATCGGGGGTCAGTAGAACGATGAAATCCTGGCTTCGCGGAACATTCTTACCTCTAAAATATGTGGCCTTACCATTTTCGGCCTGGATCATGCCACTTCCCGGATATAGATAAGGACTGACGGAGGTAACCGGAACTTTTCCATCTAGACTCACCGCCTGTCCTTTCACGAGATTCGCCATAACCCACCGCCTCGCGGCACCGTGTGCGCTTAGAACATAACCGTTAATCCCGACGGAAATCGGCCCTGGATCTTGTCTTCCTTGGAGGAAAACCACGCCTGCGCGATCTCTGATTTCCCAAATCCTGCCGTCAATCACGTAGACATCGACACCTGATTCATTGGTGGGCTTTCTACTGTAATAAGTGACGCTGTACATCCACAACTCATCATTGCCTCGGAACCCGTCAGTTCCATCGATAGTGATTTGTTGTCCGTTCGATGCAGTCAAAGTCTTTGACTGAGCCAACACCGACATGGAAAGAAATAGAGAAAGAATCAGCGATAGAAGGAATTTCATAAAAATCTCATGGAATGAAAAGAAACGCCCCGACTGCGAGGCCAACAAGACAGACCGCTATCATTGTAAGAAAAGTGGATTTTGTAAGATCTTCGACCGGTACACCGACTGAGTTCGCAATCCATACATTATGGGTATTGGTTGGGTCGCAGACATTCTGCATTTGCACTAATGTCATCGCCACCGACAACACGGCGAGTGGGGGAGCCCCGCCTCCTGAGACTATAAGGGCGAAAAGCCCCGCCCCAAGACCGAATAGATTGAATGGCCCTCGGTAAAGCGCGAGTGGCGAAAGAATAAAGAAAAAGGCGACGAATGATAATGAGTTGCCTATCGGAAGGTTTGAAAAAACAGGCGTCAATGCGCCCTTTACACCTGGCAATTGAAGAGCGTTGATGAGCATACCGATCCCGACCATTAGTATGACTGCAGGCGCAGCATCCTCTACCCCTTTTATCATCGATGCGACAAGGTTCTGGATACTCTTTCTAATATCAGTGACAACGACAGCAAAGACGGACCCAGCGATGAAGGCAGGAATAGCAGTCCAGCCGTACTGTGAAAATCCAAAATAAAGAATAAGGGGAATCAAAGGTGTCAGATAAGCAATCGCTGGAGGTTCTGAAGATTTGACTTTTCCTTCGCCAGAAACTCCTCCCTTCATAAATTTTAGTTCCGGGGCTTTCCTGCTTGTATAAAAGACATATGCCGCAACCCCTGACGACATGATTCCAAAAAGGAGAAGTTGGAAGTGGAAGACCTCAGGCGGCAGACCATCACCCGTAACACCAAGAATCTCTCGATAAAACTGAAGCAGTGAGATGTTAAAAATGAATCCTGTAGCGAAGGCCAAAAGAAAGAATGTTCCCGCCAATCTTCGCGGTACTCCCAAACTCATCATTATCGGTAGCACGAGAGAACCGACCATTATGATTGCCCCGAGTCCGGTCAGAGAGGTGAAAAGCACCGCCGTGATGAACATTAGGAACATTGAAACAACCAAAGGCCTTTCACCACCGAATTCCGCCGCCTTTTTTATGATTCCCTCGGCAATTCCGGTTTGAATCATTACTCTGCCGAGCATTGCACCCGCGACAACCGCCATATATGCCGGTGCAAGTTTGATTGCGCCCGCGGAAATGACATTTGCAAGGACGTTTTTAACCGCCGCCGTTATGTTGGGAAGATTTCCGATAAACCCTTCGACCCCATCGCCAACATTCAAGTAGGGAAGTTCAACTCCGAGGGCGATCAGAACAGCCATTGAAGGGACCGCCAAAAGAGCAGGCATTTTGCGGCTTATCATGAGTGCCGCAAAAAGAAGGAAGACGAAGAGTATGTATAAAGCGGTCATATGCCACCCCGACGGTAAGACCGTTTAGATTAAACGATAGGCGGCAGGTCAATGAAACCTGCCGCCTATTTTTATTGGAAGGACAATTAGAACGTGTAACGCGCCACGAGCTGTATGTTTCTCGGGGTGTTACCTTGTGTTCTGATCTGACCGAATCCGGTTCCATTCGCATTCGGCGCACCGGATGCCATCGAGGTAACCGGTGTTCCAAAGACAACCCAGTTCAGAGCATTCAAGAACTCAGCCCTGATCTGCAGTTTCTGACGACCCTCTGCCCAGTAGATATTCTTGAGCAGTGAGAGGTTGATGTTTCTGTAATTGTCTCTTCTCAGATCGTTATGGGTCCTCGCGGCGTTTCCGAACACGAAGTCCGCAGGGACCTGGTAGAGACTGGTCTCAAACCAGGGGCGGAGATTCCGTGCGTTGTCGCGGGCGGCCGCAAGACTCGGAATCGCATTGCCAGG
>Ga0129333_10003440_pt1 | contig 14821 bp, 9 predicted proteins | sample CPB6_08_DNA_FD_94474 | JGI IMG/M metagenome (GOLD analysis project Ga0129333, IMG submission 94474) | Freshwater to marine salinity gradient microbial communities from Chesapeake Bay, USA - CPBay_Sum_0.6_0.8_DNA | ecosystem: Environmental > Aquatic > Marine > Coastal | place: USA: Chesapeake Bay...
AATAATAAATCTGTTGAATGTGTGATCAATTTGATCCAATGTAAACGTAGAAGCACCAGAAGAACCAGTATCCATGTATTTCCATTCATCATATTGAGCCATTCTATTTGTCAATGAAGTTCTATAATACTTATTATCTCCTTCATTATTTCCAGGGGCATTTATTACAAATATTATTGTTCCATCTCTTTGGAATACTTCGTTATATGGATCATCTAATGTAACTGATCCAAATCTTGTAGTAATTGGATTTTCTAAAACATAATTTTCTATATAATAGTCAATAAATCCTACGTTCCTGTCTCTTTCAATCTCAATATCAACTCTTTGGATAGTTGATTGAGAAACAGTATTTACTTTACTTTCTAAGACAGTTAAGTGTGCAAGAGAAACTTCAGCAATCGTATTAATATATGCAGTTGGTTGAATTAAAGAAGTAATATTAGAAACTCTACTATCAATTACAGTAACATCTGGTGCTACTACTTCAATAATAGATTCTTTAACAATTTCTACTTCTTGTAGTGATACTTCCGATTCTATCTGTATAATTTCAGTGATAGATGCACTGATATCAGATATAGTAATAATTCTAACTTCACTTTCAACAACTGGAGTTCCAACAAATCCAACATCAATAATAGAAACTTCTTCTCTGTACTGCCTTACAAAAGAACCTGCTGCATGAGGTTTTGCTGTTGTTCCATTATCACCTCTAATAAGATCTAAGAAACGATCTGACAACTTAGAAGCATAATATACAACTTCATCCTCTATCAGTAGTTTACCACTATCCAAGAATTTCTGGGTATCTGCAACATATGCAACATCTATGGTAGAAGACATCGAAGACATTAAGAATGCTCCAGTCTCATGTGCTGATCTATATGCAAGGAGGTAATTAACCGCAGCAAGTGCATTTACTTGTGATAGAATTTCCTGTGTTGAATTGACTATTGTTACTTTATTGAATGTTTCAACAAATGCAGCAGGAGTCTCAAAAATTATATCAATTTTATCAGTAAACATTGATATAGAAGATATATCAATACCTAAATTGAGTTCACTTGTGTGCTGAATTACTGTTTGTGAAGAAATCCTACTATCTACTTCTTTTTGGATAATAGCTGTAATTTGTTCTTCGGTATCAAAAGGAGTTACAAGAGCAAAAGAACTAATAGATACTTGTGGAGGAACATCAGCATCTAAGCGATCACCAGTAGAAACATATAATGTTCCACCAACTAGAGTTTCTGGTGATAATGACAAATAACTAATAGAGTTTATCTGTCTGTTATTTCTAATTAAATCAAATGATCTTGTAACAAATACTGAAGGTGGTACTAGATAATCAGATCCTTGATCATATAATACAATATCGATAACTTGACCACCATGAACAACAACGTATGCCTTTGCGCCACCACCTTGAGCTCCAGCAATAATATTTCCACCAGGATCTTTTTGTGGTTGAGATACAAATTCTAATTTTGGAGCTGTTTCGTATCCATACCCAGGACTCGAAGGTGTTATTCTCTTTGTGAAAATCTGACCCCACTCAATTTTATTCCAAAGTAGAGCAACCACTTTTCCGTTATCTATTTCTGCTACAACATCTAATCCTTCTCCTCTCGCAATACCATTGTATACAGATGTAGAAAGCTTACCAAAATATGAAGAAGATGGTGAGTCATTGGTGCGGTAATCAGTCTTAATTACAGTTTCTGGCGTAGAGAAAACTTCTCTGTATGAATCTTCGCCATCAATCTTCACCAAATCTCCTTTCTGAATATAATCTCTATTTTCTGCTAAAGAAGAATTGAATCTCAACCAACCAGGGGAATCTTTTCTTAGTATATCTTGCTGAGAATCATTTTCTTCAAAATCTGATATAGAAACAATATCAGATGAAGATATTGTTAAATTTGGATAGTATGGATCTTCGTATTTTATAGTAAAAGATTCTGATGAGACAAAAGTGTTGTTGTTTACATCAACTGTTAAAATAGTATTTCCACCAGACTGACGATGTGCTCTTAATTTTCCTGTTGCACTATTACTAATTAATGTAGCACTGTGGGAGTACATCATCGGAGTGCCAGAAATTTCTATGTCAATACGGTTATACCAAGGAACTAAGTCATAATCGAATGCGGTAATAACACCTGCAGTTTCTCTACCATAAAGATAGATTATATTAACTTGCTGTCCAATTAAAATTGGATTAGTAAATGTTATATTAGAACCTCTAATAGTATAGTCTTTTGTTCGTTTTTGTAGCACTTGATCAACAAAAACCAATACATTTCTATCCTCATCGACAGTTATAGTTTTATTGGTGAGAGAGGATCTTAAAATAAATGGTCCGTTATTAACTCCATCTATAAATCTATCATCTAATTTGAGTCTTTCGTAATTTCCAACCGAGAAAGCATAGAATGATTGCTTTTGATCTGAAAATATTCTTGGTGGTTCTACGAAAACAATTTGATTTGGAGATACTGTCTTTCGTATATAATATGCTCTATCTCCAGGAAGAAGGGGTGTCAATCCTGCTCGTTGAACAACTCCATCAATCGATACTAATAAATTTTCGTTGGCATTTAACTCAACTGCTCCACCACCTTCATAATATAAGTCAAACGTAGTTTGAACACCATCAAATTGTGAAGAGATATCTTGTACCTTTCTGAAGTACTGTGAGTTTAAAGTGGTGTCTTTAAATCTTATAATTCTTCCAACAATTTTTTGTGAAGGACTATCAACTCCTTCTCTATAAGAAGAGAATGGTATAGGATCACCAAAAACACTTCTATATCCAAGAGGTGCCTTACTAAATGTTATTTGAGTGCCAGAAACAGTATATGCTACTCCTGGTTCTTGCATAATACCATCTAACGAAATAATTAGATTTTCATCTTTTGGAACTGAATATGGAGTATTTGTTCCTAATAGATTGATATTAAATGTTGTTGTTCCTTGTCTGTTTCCTTGGGCATTGAAATAACCGTCGAAGTTAGGGGATAATGTAATCTCATATGCTACAGTTTCTCCAGTATCAAAAGCAGGTGCATATGCAGAACCACCACTGCGAACAACATTGCTATTTGCAACATTGATTGTAGACTGTGTTAGAGTTCTATAAGTATTTTCGACACTTATCTTGTTTGTTGTTGGATCCCAAAGTTGGACTATACTAATAGTAGAGAGATTTGGTTGTGATGTAGGTATTTTATTTTCGGTATTTGATTCTATAGAAACTTCACCAAACAGTTGGAATCCTGCTGGGTGAGTAGTATTCTTAATAACATCTCTCCACTCCGACATTGGAGTTTTAGATTTAATTACATATGAGTAATCTTGGTAGAAATAAGAATCTAATAATCTTTGATTGTTAGAGCTTAAATGACCCTTATCGGAAGTATATTTTCCTAAATTATCAAAGAAAGATTTTACTTCGAAATTGAAGAATGATGCAATGGATTCAGAAATATCAGCAGTTGTGAGTGAGGATTGACCAATTATAGATCCATTTACCTGAAACTCCCCTACAATATTTCGTAAACGAATAACATTATTCTTTTCTCTCCATCCATTCTTAGCAACATAACCAGATGCAATTAAAGTGGACCCTTCATATTGAAGAATTTTTTCTCCTTCTTTGAAATTACTATTAGAAATATTCTTTAGTACTAAAATTCTAGATCCAGTAAATATTTTACGCAAAGATACATCTTTACTAATATTTTGACCATTGAACAAAATTCTAGTGCTCTTTGGCAATCCAATACTGCTACTCTTGCAGTACATTTTCAAATCTGTTTCTATGATTTTAATAACAGGTGGTGTTTTATAACCAGAACCTTTGTTTTTAGTTACAATTGCAGTAATTTCACCCAAAGAATTTGTTAGTAATTCAAACTTAGCACCAGAACCTGTTGAACTCACTAAAACTGCTTCTGGTTTTGAATAATTCTTTCCAGCATAGTTGATAGTTATCGAAGAAATATTTTCAAAGGTTTGATTCCAATTTACAGTTGCTAAACATTCATTTCCTATAGAAGGAACTACACCTTTTACTGAAGGCAATAATAAGAAATTAGAACCTTGATTGGAAACTCTAATTGAATTTATTTCTCCCTTCGCCAATAGTGATGTCGTGGTATATGAAATGTTACCAGATCCATCATATTTTGGAATATCATTCATCTCATAAACAAATTTTGTTGGTGTAACAAAGGTAATCGTTTTTCTTCCTTGTAGAGGATCTTCATACACTCTAATATATGATCTATCAGAATCAATAATTCTGTTCTTGTCAAAGTAGAAATATGTGTTAAATTCCGAAATTACTTTATTTGTATAAGTGTTATTATCTAAAGCTGGACCATAACCAATTTTTAAAGTAACAAATGAACCAGCGTTTCCTGGCAAAATATCATTTCGCACAGATTCGCTAGTAATAATATTAAAGTTAGCACTGGGAGAAAATTCTAAGAAACTTCCTCTTAAAGTATAATGAGAAGTGTCGAACTTATACTTGTAATATTTTTGTACATTAATTACAGGATTTCTGGTCCAATTAGTATTATCGTAAGAAAATTCATATTTGTATGCAATATCTTCTGTAGAATCGGAGACGGTTACTAATTTTTGTGGGGTGCTATTATCAAAGAAAGCAATATTAGGAACTAGTTTATTAATATTCGATAATAACCTATCAACTCCATAAACAACTGTCATTTCAGAAGTATCTTGGTCATACGACAAGACATATGGATCGGAAGCATTAGATCCTAGTTGATAATTTATTGGCAAATCATATGAAGGACCATTAGATACAACTTCTTGGGTATTATAATGATCTGATACAGTAGTATTATTCTGAGCTCTATCTACAGTAACATATGAATTAGATGTATTAATTGAAGTTACTTTAACAATTTCAGTACCAATTTTTAAATAATCTTGTTCTGAGATAGAATTAACATTGTTTAGATATAAAATGGAATTAGAATCAGAGAATCCTACATGATCTACTTCACAAATTAAGAATCTTGTTGATGTGCTTGATGGATTTCTGTCCAAATCATCAGAATTTACTGCAATAATGTCTCCTTTCTTATATCCTCTACCTTTAATGATTATAGAGATATTAGTAATAATACCATTAGCGACAGTGATATTAGCTTTTGCATTATTAATACTTCCTGGACGCCCAATGTAAGCAGTATCAGAATCACCTACAATTCTCCCATCGGCATCTCTACACTCGGATATATTTGCGAACAACAACTCTACATTGTTAAAGACATGACTCTTGTTGGTATATGAATAAGCATAATCGCCAACAGATTCGCCTACAGTTCCTGTTGTTACTGAATTTGTTGATTGGTTTGGACCTATATTGCCATAACTAAAAGTATTAGAAGTTACTGCAGAAATAGTTACATTTGTTGCTGCATAACCAGAAATATTAGAAATAGTAACTTCGTCACCTATAGAGAAATTATGTGCGGTCGTTGTAGTAATAGTTGCAACATTATTAGATCTTGCTACTGATGAAATAGAATATTGTGCATTGTATGATCCATTATTCAAAATAACCAGTCTTCCTATACCAGTGTCTGTCAGATATTTTGTATATGATGGAACGTTTAGTTTTACCTTCTGGTAAATTCTTCTTCTAGTGTAAATTGTTGTTTCAGTAGTACTATCGTCAGGTGAAATATCAATATCTACAATTTCTCCTTTCGCTATGCCATGTTCAGATGCTGTTTGTACGATAGCAATATTATCATTTAACTTCAGTGGTTTTATACCAGAACTTAAACTATTAATACTTACAATTACTGAACCAATAGTATCAGCAATGTTATTACTCTTAATAAAATAATTACTATCAACTTCAAAAACTCCTTGTAAGTTTTTGAGTTTTAACGCATTTCTTTGCAAAGTATTTTCTAATACTAATCCCTTTGCTTTCTGACTAATAGCAACTGCTCCTGGATTAGCATTATTAACTAATGTTATGGGAGATCCACCAATAGTAGTAGATACTTTGAATGATACTGGTTGTGAGTCTACAACATAATAAATTGTATCTGCAGATACCCCAGAAAACGTGTTTGAGAATATGATCGGTTCATCATCTACAAATGGATTTGAGGCAACATTAATTTTATTTGAATTTGCATTCAAAATAACAACTTGCTTTCCATTAGTTAAAACAACCTCAGCATTCAATGTATAATCGGAGGATTGATCTAAAATTAAATTAGTAACTGATGTGGAAGATGTTAGTGTATTAGTTGAATTGAAAGTACCAGAAATATTTCTGAGAACTACTGTTTTATCGTCAAAAACATTACCTATAATCTCACCTTGAGCATTTGTAGTTTCCTGTGTTATGGTATCTCCTTCAAAAACATAAATTGGAGTTTGAGTATCAATTTTAATAGCTTTAGTCTGCTGAGATTCAATAGAAGTTACATTTAAACCTTTGATAGATTCTACACTAGCAACGATACCAGAACCATTAGATGATGTATAATCAAATTCTACAGAACCTCCTACTGAAAATGTATTTGGCGTTGATTCTACTGTAATTTCATTTACAGTGCCCTCTAAGACATTATCAATTAGTGCATAGATACCTTCACCGTCATTTGTTGTATTTGCTGTTCTTAACCTAGAAATATTCTTAGGTAATTGGTCCTGGGAAATAGTTTTATTGTAATTAGAATCAACAGGAAGAGAGTAAAAATTCTCTCCAACAATATATGGGAAAACTGGAACATTAGCACTATTGATAGTTACGAAATATGCATAAGTTCCTTCTGGGTACTCTGGTGTAACACAGAATCTGCCATTATTTTCATCTAAATCACCAGATCTATGAATATATTCATAATCTTCTACAAAATATCCTAAAGAATACGCCGTTGTGGTTGGACCGCCAACCCTAGAGTTTCTCAACGAATAACTCGTCATCATTCTGCTAATAGAACTAGTAGAATCTAGTGAATCCGAGTATCCATATGGACCATAGATTGGATTTCCGTCAAAAGCATATCCTAAAATAGGTGAGTGTGATAATGTAGGTGGAACATTACCGATATTGTCTAAATTATCACCAAGAGTTACTCTCAACGCTTTAGGATTTGCCAAATAAGAATAACCATATCCTAATCCATCTACGTTATTCTTAAAATAGAATCCATAATTGGCATCTAAAGAATTTTGATGCTGAACAACTAAATTTTTTCTCCATGTTCTAACAATTGATACTGCAGATGCACCAGAACCTACTGGCTCAACAATTACCTCTATATTTTCCTGTGTATAAAATTTGCCCTCATCATTTTTAACAAATCCAACCAATTTACCATCATTACTAATTTCTGCTGTATAACTAGCAAATCTTCCTTTGCCTTTTGTGTCTCTGATGACAATTCTTGGTGGCGAAGAGTAATATTCGCCAGGATTTTTAATAACAAGACCAGTTACCTTATCTTTAGTTACAATTGCCTCAACTACTGCGTTTCTACCAGATGTAATAGTGATTTCTGGTACAGGAGGGAAGAACCCAGACCCACTTTCAACGATATCAATTCTTTCTACTACACTTCCATTCAATACTGCTTTAGCGGAAGCAACAATTTCGCCAGCACCATCTTGGATCAGAATATTTGGTGGATTTACATAACCACTTCCTTGATTAGTAACCTGAACGTTAGTAATTTCACCATAAACAACCAAATCTTCATCTTTTCCTTTGTAACTTCTTACAGTAGTGCCATTTAGAAGTATACCAACCTCATTTGGTTCAGTTCTGTATATTTCAGTTGTGCTTGAAGGTGTCTTTCTAATTAGTTTTAGTTGCTTTTGGTCTTTAAGAGTCTGAGACCATCCAGGCAAACCGATTTGGTGTGCTGGATACCCAGATGAAGCAATATAATAATACTGTTCATCTTCAAAAATAGCAGAAACGCTATGAAGAACTCCATCCAACCCAGAAACAGTAGAAGATGCGAGTAAATTGTTCTCATTCAGAATCCATCTAATATTTTCCGTGGATTTATTGTAGATAATTCTGTCTCTAGTCTCAAAACCAGACTCAGAAATCTGAATTACATCATCTTTGACTGAATAAGGAACATTGTTTGATGGCAATAGATTATAAAGTACTCCTAATACAACAATAGATGCCCTTTGAGCATTGCCATTAGAGTCAGTATAGTCTACATAAACATTTGAATAACCAAATACTTCAGTTTCTGTAGAATATGAAGTATTCTGAGAACGGGTATTGATAACAAACTGATTTACAGTCTTGTCCTTAAATGTAATCAGTTCATTATTGATAATTACCGCGCCAATATTTGAATTCCATCCCTGAGTAGAATAAACATTGATTCTATCATCAAGGTTATCTGTAGATAGTAGATCTTTCTTTAAAACTGTTCTTGGTGATATTGCAAATTCTCCAACAATACTAGAGTCGGCAAGAATTAACTCTGTAAATCCATTTCCAATATCTTTGATGTTATCGATTACAGCAAAAGACGATTTTATACTAGAATCATAGATTGTTTCTTCTTGTACAATCTTTTCTCCTAAAAGATCTGCTGGATTTGCATTTAAAATCTTTACTTTTAATGAATATGTGTTAATCCAATTAGATGATGATAATTTATAAGTCGAATCTTTTGGATAATAGACAGTAGGAACGTCATTTGGTTCTTTAGATACTACTGCATTGAATATAATTCCGATTGATTGCTCGGTTCCTTTGGTCTCATAGAAACGTTTGATATTTTTGATGAGAACAGACTTATCTACATCATCTTTTAAACTTCTGGTTGGGAAACTTTGTAAGAATTCTACTTCGAAGTTTTTAACCAGGGCATATAAAAATAAATTACTTACATTAGATACAGTTTTATTAGAGATATGCTCATTTCCTGTTCCAACTTCGGAGTATGGAACGGCATTGAACTGATTTTCTGTATATAAATCACCTAGTACAGTTGTCTCTGATACATTTCTATAACAATTTACAAATGAAGTTGCTGTCTTGCTCTTATAGAATATAACTTCATCGTCTATTAAAATGTATCCATTTACCGAAGGAAATCCTTTGGTGCTAAGTACATTAATGGTAGTATCAGTAGGAAAAATGGTTGATGTTAATTTTGTTTTGTTAGATAAATTTTCCTTAGTATAGGTATCAGAATTCCTATACTTAGTTAAATTACTAATTAAATCAATTGGTTGTCCAGGGAGTTCTAAATGCTCGTAATACTTTGCTAGGAAAGAGGAAAACTTAGGATATTCCGACGCAATAAAATCTGGCAGTTGGTCATTGATTAAGACAGAAAGATTTTTTAACTTACTTGCCATTTACTTTACTCTCTGATAATCGTGAAAAAGCTTTTATCAACATCTACATCTAAATACATTTCCCTCTTTGCGAGGATATCATTATATTGTGGTTTTAAGCGGACTTCAATCTTATTGTCCGAAAAACTTCCTTTTATAATAGTTAAATTATATAGTTGAACTTCACCTTTTTTATAATTTATTTTGCCTTGTGATGGATTAAGAATGATTTTATCACTAGTTTGAGGATCTAAACGATATAATACAATTTTGTCGTCTTTATCCTCTAAGTAAACAGTGTAATTTGGATATTCTTGCACTGTAAACCCAGTTGAAGACAAAGTGACGGTATCAATATCATCATCAAATGCATTGTTAAAGCAGAGTTCATAGTATGCTTTATTATTTAACGAAGGATAGAAATCCTTTCGCATCAATATGTAAGTCAAGTTAGATTTAATTGATCTATCGGAAGCATCTATAACACTAATATATTTACTATATCTAAATTTACCTCCAAATTTTTCAGTATCAGATTTGGTGATGTAATTTTGTACATTTGATATAACTTTTGATTTAACATCATCTGCAGTTAATGTAGTCTCTGCTTGAGTGTAAAAAACATTGCTGTATAACTCAACATACAAAATTGAAGGATCTATAATTTCTGGTGTTACTGATCCAACCGAAAACTTTCGTAATTCTTCGGTAATAATCCTTTTACTGTATGAGGAAAGATTGCTGGCATTTCTTGGTTTGATTGCCACCTTTACTTTTCCATATTCTGGTGGATCTGCATTTTCACCACCAAAAGTTATAATATCAGCAGCTGCTGGATATATCCTTCTGATAATTGCTTCGTAGTCTGAGGAGGTTACAGCGCGGTTCTGAGTGCCATATAGAGCAGGGGCATTGCGTTTGATGCTTTCGATGGATTCAATATCAGCACCACCAAATGCGCGACTTACGGTAGTCACTGATCCAATGTTGGTGGTGAAAGAAGTATTGCCATTAATATCGGTGATGATGCCATTATAAGTGAATGTAGAAGCACCGTTCGTAAAAGATCCGTTAGTGACAATATAAGAAATCTCAACTACTTCCCCAACCTGTAACTTTCTCCCAAAAACTCCATCTCCAAATGTAATTCTGTAGTTCTCATCTTCAATCTCATTTACAAAGTAATTTAATGATGTGGGAGTTACTGTCAAAATATTATCTGATGCAGTATATGTCAGAAAACTTGATGTGCTTCCATTTTCAAAAACACGAACTCTAATTGAAGTCGTATCAATATTCTGATTTTGAATATCAACTGTAAATTGCTTGTCTTCTGATACCGTATAACGATTCTCTACAAAACTTCCTTCGTAAATTTTTACATTAGAGAACGTAATCGATTGACCAGGAGCCACAGTTGTTGCAATATCATCTGGTACAACGTACTGATAAATTTTATCTTCTACTACAGTAAAACCAGCATTACCTCTCTTCAGGTAAACTGTTTCTGGGATTTGACCTGTATTGTTTGTTAATGTTGCTGCAATAGTGACTACTGCGGTTGGAGCAATAGCAGATCTTGGAGTATATCCTAATTGCTTAGCAAGAGCAACAACATTATCTCGGAGAGTTGCTGAATCTAAGAAAGATTCATTAACCACCATATTTGCGTTGTATGCCGTATAGTATGTGTTATATGCTAACACATCCAATAACATGGAGAGGGTTGAACCTTCAAAGTCATAATCAGAAAAATCTGAGTTTGCTCTGAGATAATCACGCAGAGCAGACTTAATTTGGAAATAATCTAAGTTTGTTAACTGATTGTATGCCATTTTATGCTCTGGTGCTTTCTAAAAATAGTTCTATAGTATCAGTTTTTTCTGGTAGACCATTGATAGAATAATCAATTACTACATCATAACCGACTTCATCATCTGTGATAGACACGATTACTTCGTTCAACACCACTCGTGGTTCGAATTTATTAATAGTATCTCTAATTTCTTGCCTAATGTTGTTAACAGTAATGTTATCAACGGGTTCAAATAACTGATCACTTAAACGACTCCCAATAAGAGGTTCAAAAAATCTCTCACTGGGAGTCGTCATAATCAAGTTTTTGACCGAATTTTTGATTGCAGTAAAATCCTTTGTGACCATAAGATCATCGGTCACAAAATTCTTATCAAATGTTGTGCTGATGTCCTTGAAGGATCTACTTACAGGCATGAAAAATACTGTATTTATAGTATTATTTATACCTCATCTGTCGGAGATTTAATGCCATCGCTCGACATAATCATCAAAACCACCCTTACCACCACAGGGTCTTGACATTCTATCTGCTGGCGGGTCGTTTTTATTCTTTGATCCTGTCGGAGTCATCGCTCCATAGTCTGTAATTAGCTTTGTTGTGCCCCAATTCTCTTTCATATACGAAATATCTCGGTCTACTTGGTATTTTGCCATCTGTTTTTCCTCATAAATGATTGAAACAGAACTTTTTACGGGGTTGCTATCCCGATGTATTAACCATTTCGTAGTCTTCACCCAAAACTTCGCGCATCATCTCATCATTCCAATGAGCATAATACCCCAAATCGCGCAAAATCTGTCGATGCTTACGCAATTTGTCACGATTCTGCATCAAAATTAAGTTATACCTCCCATTATTTGTCTGAATTCCGTTGATGTAACTGTTATAACTCGCATGATCTTCCAAAAATATGTATTCATCATACAGATTATTGTAATAATTTACCCAGAACTGGACACTTTGCAAGTCAAAATAGTCTTCAACGACATAAAAAACGACATCATACCCGCTAATAGGCATGATGTCTTCTGCTAAACACTCTATTATTGTAGTTTTTGCGGTCGAAGCAAAGGGACAGACTGCAAAACCGCTCAATTCTGGGCGATATTTTGATATCTTCGCAACCCATTCCCTAATATGTGCTTCGACCTCGCTCATTATCGCCCTTGACCACGATAACGCTTCTTCCTACCATTCCGAGAAGACGCTCCAAGATGCGTATTCTTGCTTCGCCCTTGACGAGTACACTTCGGTTTGCCAGGAACGTAACTTGATTTGTTGAAACTAGGTGCTTTTGCCATAATTTTTAATGATTTAAACTACTTGAGTAGAAACATAAACGTTTCCAACGGTTAGAAATGGTCCTGTAAAAGGTCTATCACTAGATCCTTCAAGGGTATTATAGTCTCCTCGGACCAGGGGAAGGAGATTATTGACATGAACTGTAGTGTTTACTACGCTTTCAGTGATTCTAGGCACTGGCACCACATTTAAAGGACACCCGCCAAGCAATCCAACAGCAATTGCTTCTAATGGTCCCTTAGGCACTCCAGGTGGATTTGAATTTATACTGCCAGGAATGTAAAATTTTAGTGGTGCTCCACCCATGTATACATTAGGTGAAGTAATCGGAGGAGCATCTAAAGGTAATGCAGCATAGATACACAACGAATCTTGTGTCGTTGTATCTATCGTCTCCTGTCCAACTATATTTGGTCCCGTGCTCATTACACTAAGAATCTTTATTTTTATTTATTGCATCATACAAACCATCAAGTGCCTCATTTAATTTAACATATTCGTTGCTATTAGGCGGTTTATAGTATAGCACAAAAGGATCGGGGATTTTACTTATGAAACTTTCTAGGTCTTTAACCCTTGTTTCCAAATCCTTTACCTGCTGTGTCAGTGTTTTGACCAATAATGTCTCGGAATTCATCTGCTGCATTCTCTCCTAAATTAGATCCTTCAAAACTAGCACTATCTTCGAATACTAAATTACCCGATTCATCAAAAGCAGAGATTGATACACTGTCATCAGCAGTTAAAATACCATTATAGTATTTGTCTGCCATCTCTAGCATATGATCTGCTAGTTTATCATAATCGTCAAATGTGATGTCTTCAACAACCTCACCATTCTTATTAACGATTTTATAATTTAATTTCTGGTTATTCATCATCTCCAAAAAACTCCTCGCTTCGTTGTAATAATACTGTACCGTCTTTGTTTGCAATCCACTCTAAAACATCACCCTCTTCCCATCCGAAACGTTCTAAAATCTCTTCAGGGATGGTAAGGTAATATTCATTGTAATCTTCATTGAATTCTACAGTACTTTCAAAAACATTGTTAACCATTTCTTTGATATAATTCTGTTCTATATATCAACAATCAGATGAAGAAACTTCAAAAACAAATAGTAGTCCGATCTTCTTCTGCTTACACTCCCTAGGAGCAGGGGGCGTTGCATTAATCACAGTCGGAGGAACGACCACAGGAGCACCAGCACCTTGAAAGAAACTCGGTGGTTGATACTGAATATTCGAAGGAGGATAATACTGTGCTACCTTCTGATTCTTTAGTTGTGCCTCGACAATCTTCATGTTCTGGTTAATGCCAGGTCCAGGAGATATGTGAATCCTTCCACCATCTGGGGTACGATAATTTGCACCGCCTGGTTTGTCTGACCATTCTGTAGCAAAATTTAAATTTTGTGCAATTGCTGCTTGTGCTGAAGGTACAGTTGCAATACTCAGCAACGCTACTGCAGCACTCAAAGTCTTTTTCATGTTATGCAGGATTTTCAATTCCTTTGGTATTTTACTAAGATTTCTGAGATTTGTCAAGTGCCATTCTCACAAGTTCTTTGAGAACTATCCAAATATATCCGAATTCCTCGATAGGGGTCGTTCGGGTGCTTTTGGGGTCACACTCAGTTATTCCGATTTGCCATGGGCGAACTTTTTGAGTCATTTTTATACGGGAAAAATTTTTTTTATAAAAGTGAAATCACTCGGGCGTTTTCAAAGTTTTGTAGGTTAATAGTATCTATCAATTTTCCTTTCGCTCGGCCGCGCCCGTATCACGGGGGTCGCGCCGTTGGACTGTCCCTCGGGCGCGACTGTGCTATGCTGGTGGGTCAGACTGCTGCCAGCGCACGGCGGCAGTCGCGTTCGATGTTCGCCAGTGCCCGATGATCGCTCAGTGTGCTGCCCGTGGTGACAACAGCGCCGCTCGGGTGCTGCCAGATCCGATGGCGCTTGCTGCGCTTCTCAATGAATCCATGCTTTGCCATGATGGGGGCGATGGGGTCGCGTCGTGCCATGGGTCAGTCCTCGTGGGTGAAGATGGGCAGGCGGGCGATTGCCTCGTCACGGTAGCGATCGGAGTATGCACCCGCCAACCACTCGGTTTCGATGGCGATGGGCAACTCCTGCCCCATGGTCTGCTGAGCGGTCTCTGTCTTGCGACCTGTCCACACGATGCGGCGGGTGGCGAGGTCGGATGCCATGGAGAGGATCATAGGGGGGGGGGGTCTGTCGGTTGAACTGAGAGAAGTCTACAGGCAGCGCCGCTCAGTGGCGGTCGCTGATGTACCAGTTGCCCGATTGGAC
>Ga0129333_10003442_pt1 | contig 14815 bp, 15 predicted proteins | sample CPB6_08_DNA_FD_94474 | JGI IMG/M metagenome (GOLD analysis project Ga0129333, IMG submission 94474) | Freshwater to marine salinity gradient microbial communities from Chesapeake Bay, USA - CPBay_Sum_0.6_0.8_DNA | ecosystem: Environmental > Aquatic > Marine > Coastal | place: USA: Chesapeake...
CAATTTGTCGTCATCGACAAGATTATCTCTTTGTATTTTTTGTTTAGCATTTGATAATAAAGTGTTCAACATTTGTTGTGACATTTTATTGTAATAGAGGTTTTCTATTTGCCAGTTACAAATATTCAACACTGTGATTATTACCTTCAATAACACGGGACAATGTGTAATACGCTTTTTCGAATTCATTACTTTTGTCCTGCAACAATTTGTTTACTTCCTTTAACTTACTTATAGTTTCCTCTTGATTTGCTAAATTTTGTGATTGTATTTGTTCTATTGAAGCTAATTGTGTATTCAACTCATTAATTTTTGCATCATATAACTCTATGTTTTTAACATTTTCTCTTGCTAATAATAACTGTATATATGTATAGACATACGTCATAATCATTACAAAGTAAACAAGTGCAAGGAATTTTGCTGACTTATCCGTATCAGCATCTTTGATATCTTGACGACTTTTATCCTTAAAACTCGTGATGTATTTTTTGAGTTGTTCTTCGATTCTAACCAATTTATCATATTTGATATCAAATCCTTTATTGTGTTTAACATAAGGGATTATAGACAACACTTCTTCGGGTACATTACCTTTAGAATTGTAAACAACCACATTTTCGTAAAATGTGAAGGCATCATTATACTCTTCTTTTAACTTTTCTTTTTCTGCCTCAACTCGCTGTACCAGAAAGGCTTTAAAATCATCTTCTTTATTCACTCGTTGTACCAAGAGCTCTACGGCCATTGTATTTATTTAAGTGTATAAAAATTTGAATACCATTTAAGAAATGTTCGTGCCAATGTTATAGAAGTGGGTTGTCATGGATGCCATAGCGAAAAGCTTGAACCAGGCGTTCATAAATGAAAAAGTCAATCTTCTTCACACAATAGCCGAAGATTATGGTCTTGATGTTGATGAGCTTCTTGCCAAATATGTTACAAATGATAAATCTGTAGCCAAATATGCCAAGATGAAAAAATCATATGCAAAGAAAAAGAAATCAGATTATGTAGAGGCAGAAGAATACACATACAACAATATAACATACTTGGTAGACGGTCGAAACCAAGTGTATACATACGACCTTGAGAAACCCACTATCATTGGTGAAAAACTCATTGATGGAAGCGTCAAGTTTTTTGATGGGTACCTTCAGATGCAAAATCAACGTTAGTCCACGTTAGTTCAATGAAATTACCAAGTCACCTTGTTGTTCTTCAATTACCTTCTTTTTAAATACCTTTTGGAAGACATCAGCGTATTTTGCAATTCTTGTATTGTCGTCGAATTGTATGTTAAAGTCTATTACAAAATTACCATATTTTCCTTTTCTGCTGTCGTACAGACCCTTATTCTGTATTACATGTGATTTGTTAGGGTTGAAGTATGATTTACTTACGATTTTATATGTTTCGTTGTAAATATCAACATTCTTTTCAAATCCGCATAACAATTCATCGAAACCAACATTCAATTTGAAATGCAAATCATGTCCATGTAAGCTATATCCATCAGGGATGACATACGTGAAATGAAACAACATGCTCCCGTATTGTTTTGTTTTAGAATTCCATGAACCTTTGTTCTGTACACGTACCTCGTGATGATTTGGAATGCCTTTAGGTATATTGATCTCAAAATTCTTCTTACTATATTGTGTTTTCTCACCTTTACATGAAGTACAAATTTTATTGTTTTTGATTATGGATCCAGTACCGCCACATGAATCGCATTTGACCATTGTCACCATAAAAGGATTCAAGTGCCTTGCAACGTTCCCTTCACCTTTGCATGTCATACATTTTATGACATGACTTGGATCACATGCTCCTGATCCTTGACATTTTTGGCACATGTCCAAAATCTCAAATTCGATTTTCTTCGTTGTGCCATAATGAATTTCTGAAAGACTCAATGGTACATCGATTTTCTCAACATTATGATGATGATCTCCACCTCCAAACATCTGTCCAAAAATGTCACCCAGAATTTCCGGGCCACCTGCGCCGCCAGGGCCACCTGGTCCGCCATCGCTAGAAAATACAAATGAAAAACCAGGTATGCCTCCCATTCCGCCACCAGGCATTCCACCACCAAACATCTGTCCAAAAATATCGTTTAAATCAGCAGGCATTCCTCCTGGTCCTGCCATATCAACCGTTCCAAACTTATCATACATATCCCTTTTCTTCGGATCTGACAATACTGAGTAAGCTTCATTGATCTTTTTGAACTGCTCTGCTTTATGTTTATCACCTTGTGTCTTATCAGGATGGTATTCCATTGCAAGCTTTTTATAAGATTTTCTAATGTCGTCATGTGATGCATTTTTTGAAACTTTGAGAATATCATACAACTCTGTCATTTCTATTAATGTATTGGTATGCTCTTAAATTAAGGAATCAAACGAATTAATATATAAATACAACACCTCCATATTTTTATGGAATATGAATCCACATGATATCGGTAACAAAGGTCGCATCTTTGAACAAAATATGATGCTTAAATTGCAGTCACTTGGTGGATATGATCGCCTTTACGAAGAAAATGAACTTCGAAAGATGTTTGGATGGCCGAGTGTAGGTGTTGATTTCCTCCTTGTTAAAGGAAATAACGTCATTGCAATCCAAACAAAATATAGAAAAACAAGAAGGCGGGAAGATCATGGCATCGGGAAATTTGTTAAATCGATTGACTTTGTGCTTGAAATGTCAAACAAAAACCTTGTTGCTGGTCTCTGGGTTTCACGCATACGACCTTTTGACGATAATATTGAATACCTTTCAAAGAGAAAAATCTCTTGTTTGAATAATTTTGATAACATGGATACTTTGATCGAAGATACAATTAAATATATTGAACATCTTTTACAATACATAAATTAATTATGACTCTACCTGCAGCAAAAGATACATTCAACATTTTCTGTAAGGACAACTTTCCATTCGTTTTCTGGCAACTCTATTGTTTGCAAAGCACAATCTAGAGTTCCTGCACATACCATACCAAACTTTTTATTGACAATCGTCTTAAATGCGGATTCGTCAACCGTTGGAAAATGTTCCATATTTTTTATAATAAAATCTATCATACATCTATCGTAGTTGCTCTGTAAACACCAAATGTTATCAGAGTAGCCTCGAAATAAGCTCTCAACAAAACACAATGTTGGTCTTTGCATGTTGTTTGTGCTTGTTTGATCTTGCTTCATATATGCAACAATCTTCTCAAACAATATTTTACTTATTCCTATTTTTTCACAAGCAGATAATATTTCTTCGCATTCATGATTTCGTTCTGCCAATATTTTTTCAAATTGTTCTTTCCCATTTTCAAGACCATGTTTAGAATATGATGTTAATTGTTTTATGTTTAAGTTTCGAGGAAATGTATACAACATTTTGAATGTATCGCTCAAACACCAGTCATGACTTCCAAAACTATCATCATTTAATCTTTTCAAGATTTGAGCTTGCCACCCTTTAACCACGCCAATATCATTCATGTTAATTATGTAACTTTTAGCTAAAGTCTTCAACTTGTCAAACTGAAATGCTTCATATATCATCAGATATCGGCTTATTTCCGGGAAAATTTGGAGCATTGTTTCACCAAATGGTTCTAAGAACCTGACAAACTGAGTTCGTGTATTATCAATTGTTCGATAAAAATCGAAGTCACATATCTTGACAAAATCAATAAATGGAGAAGAAAAATCCAATTTTCCAACGTTGCAATTGTAAATCACTTCCTCCGTCATTCATATCCCTTCTATCCCAAAAATCTTCTTAAATAAAAGTCATTGATTGTTACTTAAATACAAACATTAATTATATACCAAATGGCGACTGAAGGTATCGACCCGTACAAAATTCTTGAAGTCCGTAAGAACTTTACATTGGATGAATTAAAAGAGAATTATAAAAAAATCGCGTTAAGGGTTCATCCTGACAAGGGTGGAAATGAGTATATGTTTAATCTTGTCACGTCATGTTTTAAAGAACTCATGCGTGAATACAAACGCCGGATATCAGACGTACAACATAACGAACTCAAAGCTGCATTTACAAAATATTCTTCTCAAAATACACAACATGAAAGTCAAAGTTCATTTAAAGGACCTGACAGGTTTAATCTAGAAAAATTTAACAAATTGTTCGAAGAAAACAAGATGCCTGATGTAACAGATATTGGTTATAACGATTGGTATAAGAAAGAAGAGAAAAGTAAAGATCCTGCTTTTAAAGGCGGGAGTCGTGAAGCATTTAACAGTCATTTTGACAAATATGTCAAGCCAAGTGTTGAAAACAAGCACATTGTCAAGTATAAAGAACCTGAAGCACTGTTCAGTGGTAAGAAAATCCAATGTATGGATCTTGGTGTGCAAGATATAGATGATTTCAGTGGCGACAATACTTCCCTTAAAAAGCTAAACTTTTCTGATCTGAAACTTGCACATACGACATCACGAATCGTCGATCCACGTCAAGCATCAAGAGCTGAATACAAATCTATTGATGATCTTAAGAGAGATCGTGGCAATGTTCGATTCGAAATGAACAATGATGAGAAAAAAGATTACATACGCAAACAACAACAACAACAAGAAATTGAATACAAGAGGCAAATGTTTCTTAAACATAAAGACAACGAGATTGAACGGCATTACCAAAGAGTCAATAATTTATTACAGCAAACTATGAAGTAGCTCTGTGTGTTTATCCCAATATTCAAGATCAAGATGATAGCATACTCCTTGTATTGGATTATAAATATACGCGGACTTTATTATTTTCTCAGTATTGTTGGTTTCAAATAATACTTTTGATATCAATGCATGCATTATCCAATCTAGACTTACTTCACACATACTTGAAGGTTTGACAAGTATTATGTTATTTCCTACTCGCATATCGAACTCGCAGAAATACCCATTATCCATCTTATACTTGCAAAATGTTTCAATGTCATTGGATTTAAAATTTTTCACAAAAGAACAAAAAAACTCTGAAGCATCATCAATTAAATTTAAACATTTAGTGAAATTATTCACATTTGTTGGTCTGAATAACAAACGTTTCCTTTTGTCACGAAGTACCCTTTGACATTTTGATACTTCCCACAAATCATCCAGGCAATCTTTACTTGCTATACAACGGTTTTTGTATACCTTGTAAGCAATCTTCAAAGACGATATGAATGTGTCTGGTACAAAATCACAACGTAACACAGGTACATCATCACCATCTATCTGATACTTTATAGTTTTATCGATTATTCGACTAGAAATCACCCTGATTTTTGCCTGTTGATCTTGTGATAAGGTTGCATTATCTGAATTATAAGCTAAATACGTGTTATAATCATTACTGTCTAAAAATACTGATGCTAACATCATCACAGCATATGAGTTCACACAATCAATCGATGCAACTATACATGCATCCCTTATTATAATATTTTTTACTAATATATTTATATCATTTTGAAGATCTTGTCGAACCGCATCTTCATCATATGTATGAGGTTTATGTACAGAATTACAAATAATCTGATCCTTTGATGGAAGTACGTTGGCTTCTTTCAACTTGATAAAATCTGTACCATCAAAAAACGATACCATTTTCATAATGTCTTTGTCAGTTGCTCGTTTATCATTACTTGATACACCACTTAAATATCTTGAATTAAATTTCACCCATTCGACGAGATTTTGATCTATTTCTGATACATAACGTGTAACATACGGACATGTTTGTTTTGCTGTGTATAGAATATGCAGATCTGTTCGGGCTCGTGTGATTGCTACATAGAACAATCGTCTGTCTTCTTCGATAGATTTGTTGTTTTTTGCTTTGGGAATATTGTCATCACTCATATTTGCTAGAATAACAACATCCCATTCAAGACCTTTAGATTTATGAATCGTACTTAGCACGACATGTTCATTCTTAGCTTTTGTTTTCATATCTCCCTTTCCATCAAGAAGGACGTGTGCAATATTTTCTTTAGTCAACAGATCTTCGATGCTATATAATAGCCCGTTCATCGGACATAAAATTGCAATATGGTGTTCTTTTGTACCGTTAGATATGTAGTGTTTTACAAGTTGCACAATTGCTGCATTCTGCTGATATTGAGAAGAAAAATATTCAATACATGGCTTTTTGTTGTTTTTTGTATTAGCGCTCTGCATTAGTTTTGGAATTTTCTCGATGTTCATCTCCATAGATGCATTGGCAAAATCTACAATCGGCTTGGAAGATCTAAAGTTCTTTGTCAGTTTATGTACAACAGATCCTGGAAATAATATTGTAAAATTCACAATGTACTCCACACTTGACCCACGAAACGAGTATATGTTTTGGGCATCATCACCAACTGCAAACAGTTTTACACCATTTGTAAAAAAGCATTTGATTATTTCGTATTGTACCTGGTTTATGTCTTGAAATTCATCCACGAAAATATACTTGTATTTAGAAAAGAACGATTTTGGACTGTTCTTTAAAAATTCTAAAAACTCATGACCATACTCACCAACATGTCGTAACGTGTTAGAATGGCCATAACCCATCGTTTCGGTCATCAATTTACATATACCATCAATTGTTCCAACATGCATGTTTGGTTTATATCCCAATATACCAACCAGTTTTTCCTTCATATCATGTGTTGCATCTCGTGTAAAAGTTGTAAGGATAATTGATGATTCATCAACACCACTTTCAATAAGCTGTTTTATACGGCATAACGTCGTGCTCGACTTACCTGAACCAGCGCATGCAACTACAAGTATGTTTTGTTCGGTGTTTTCATAGACAATTCGTCTTTGCTCGTCTGTTAAGTGAATTTCACGCTCACCAAAGAAGAATACATCTTGATTTTTTGGAAATAATTTGACAAAACACTTGTAACAATACAACGTATCGTATTGTGCATTGTGCGCATTCTGTATTTCATCACCATATAAATACTTGTACAGTGCACCGAGTTTCGGAAACGCTTTCGAACCCATAAGCTGTTTACCCTTTTTCATTGTACAAACGAGCTTTTTTGAATTAAAACAGTGTAGTGCCTCTTGCATGTCATATCTGTAAAACTCACTTGTTAAAATACTCTTGTCAAAATCAATGTTATGTGCAATTATATTTTTACATTTCTGGAATGCTTCATGAATACGAATCAATACTTTCCGTATATTCACACCGTCATTGCACGCTTGTTCATGTGTGATACCATGGATTTTTGTACTTTCTTCATTAACAAAGAAATCCTCGGGCTTTACTATGAAATATGCTTGCTCTACCACAGTTGCGTTATGACTTATGATCCAAGAGATTGATAACAATCGTGCATTTTCAAAAGCCGATAAATTTTCAGGGGATGGATATTTACGCTTCTTCTCAAACTTTGGCAGTCCAGTTGTTTCGACATCAAAAATAAAATTCATTATTCAAAATGATACGCTATTTCTTTAAACCAAACAAATTCAATTTTTATTAAGTTATTCATTTTCATACATAAGATACCATACATTAAGAGGGTCTTTCCTCCCAAAGCGTTGAGCACGACCTATAACTTGTTTTTCAATTTCAGAATCAAACTTGTGAAACATTACAATATCTGTCGTATTCTCCATGTTAAATCCGCTTCCATAATATTTTGTATTTACAAGCAGAATATCGGTTTTACCGTTCTTATATTGATCAATTACATTGTTAATATGACCACCATTACCTTTTAGATAATCATACATAATACCTAGTTCATCAAGTATAGGTGTTACTGATGTAAACGAACTATCAAAGCATGAGAAGATCAACATCTTGAAACGTTGTTTTGACCGAAGCAGATTTTCGAGGTTCTTCACTTTTGTATTAGACGAACTGAAACCCTTAATGTTGCCGATTGTATGATATGCTATTTCTTCTACTTGTGAAACAGCATTTTCTGATGACGAAACAAATAACCCATTTGTTGTTAGATGGGCCTTACAAAGTGGACATAGTGCTTTTTGACTCAACCACAAACTAATACACTTGAAACAGAATGAGTTTTGACAACATTTAACAATCGTTTTGTTATCATGATCTTCATAACAGATGTAGCACATATTGTTATTTTGTATGCGTTCTTTAATCAACTCAATATTTGTAGTAATTTCTGTCTTTTTTGTTGTTAATGACTGTAGTTCTCGTGCTTTCTCATTCGGATCATCAAAGTGCAATTGATCAATCATTGAAATTCTCACATCAATATTATTGAGGTTCTTTTGATATTTATCAATTATTGCACTAATAATATTTTCCTCTGTCATTTTTTGATGAGGACTAATATACTGAAGAGCTCTTTGAACATCACCACCATTCAAACAATTTATAATATTTTTATCAACAAGTCCATTCAACACATTTATTGAATTTGGTGTTTTGCATTTTACTATACATGTATTCAACGAAGGCAAATCAATACTTCTTTGTACATAGGCTTCAGAATTTTTAATAATAAGTGTTTTCAAAATCGATCGCGGGATTGTATAGTGTGTGTCTATAAATACATTTTTAATGAAACCACTATGTCTGAGTCCCTCAGCACACCAAACATAACGGTTCATGTGGCGCTCTTGTTTCGCAAAACCTTTGGGGTATAAGATATTCCCATACGATGCCGTTACAAACCACGTAAAGTTGGCATCTAAATGACTACAGTTATTAATACCCAAAGTATCAGCTTCATCAAAGAATATTCGTTGAAACCTTATGGTTTCACGCTTAGCTATATCGGCGAATTTGTTGAAAAACGTAGATGTAACAATCAATATATCAATATCTTTTATTTTGTTAACAACTGACCCAACCAGTTCAGTGATATGTTTGTTCTTATTTACAATCTTATATGGAATATCACTCTTGAACTGCTTTACATATCCTTCCCATTGTGAGCAAAGACTGAATGGTACAACAATAATGTTGGTCTTGATTACATTTGTCTTATCCCGCAAATTATAAACAACATTATTGAGACCAGTGGAGCGTACGACCACCCTTTCCTTATCACGAATGTTATTGGAAACAATTAGTGACAAAACAACATACGACTTTCCACTTCCCACTCTATCCGCAATAACACCAATGTTTGTGTTAAAATAATCATCGTTTTCACATTGATTCGCAATACTGTTAAAATCTTTCAATTTCAACGCTTTATTTTCAAACTCAACACATCTGTTGAGAATAGTCAATTGATGTTCCTTTAATTTGATATTAATACCTTTAGGATGATCCGCCTTTGAAGATTCATCAGTTAGTTCATCCAGATCCATGTCGAACATATCTTCGTACGCATTTACACGATGATTCGCAAATATGTCCATTTTATTATTCTTTATGAAAGTTCTCTTAAACCTTGAACACACAGGTAATCAAATTTTATTTAAGGTGAAACTAGATAAAATCAAAGTACAAGACATATGATTGAAGATATATCGTATCTTAAAAATAATAGTGACATTGACTCGATATCGTTTTATGTCGATAGTGGAAAACGTGATAAACGATACTGGCCTACGCCTTCCGAATATTCGTTGACTTTTGATCAACCGTTTAAGCTTGTATTTGGTTTTGATGTTCTCGATGCAGCGATCCCAACAACAAAATACAATATTGATAATGAAAACTGTGTGTTAGCATTAACTTTTTTTAGTGTTCAAGCTGGAAACAACTTGGAAAATATAGAGAGTTTTATTAATGATTTGTCATATAACAAAGACTTTGTAGAAATGTTTGATGATTTAAATGGAAATACTTCATTTTTAATATCAAGTAACACTATTCAAAGTTTTAATATACCAGTATTGTCGCCTTCTGTCCAAAACACGACAGATTATGCTTTTGAAAGAGTAATAGTTAATAACGTCCCAATTAAACCAAGAACGAATGAATTACCATCCGAATATTATTTCTTTCGTTTTGAACAGAAAGATTATGCTATAGCCAATACATCTGAAAATTTGCAATACATTGATCTTATTGCTTACGAAAGTTATAATTTGATATACGCGCCAAACAATACATCAACAATAGTATATTTCAAGCGTTACAAGATTGATTCGGGACTAAGTGCATTAATTGAAAGTAGCGGTCTCTATGAAGTAAAAGTCGAAAACGCTCGTTTCAGTGTAGAGATTGGAAATTACGACATTAGCACCCTGAGAAACGAGTTAAATACTTTGTTAAATATCTATGATATCGAAGTTGAAACAACCACACCAATAGAATCAAAACAAGGCAGGTATAGATTTACTTCATCTTCTAAGATTATTATCATGAACGGTGCAAGAACTACTTTGAGAGAAAACTTGGGATTTTCAATGTTACCCGACTCTTCACAATCATCAATGTATAAAACATTTAAAATTGGTGAAAATCCGTATGTATTCCTGTCAATATGGGATGAATTTACAGAAGTGTATAAATTGGAAGCACCCGGTCTGGTCAATTTGTTCGGTGAGCGTTATGTCATCTTAAGAATCAAAGAAATTGAAGATCATCTTCTGGGAAGTTATTCATACATGTCTATGTCTCCGGGTATTGGTATGTTTAAATTGGCTGCATCTTATAATGATGTGACAAATCTCCGTTTTGATTATGTCAGTTTAGTGAGAAAACCATTCCATCCAATAGGAAAAGTGTCTAAACTTACTTTTCGATTTGAAACTGCAAAAGGAGATTTATATGATTTTAAAGGAGTCAATCATCAATTGTTAATGGTGATCAAATTCTTGGTACCGTCACAGAAAAACATGTTTAACAAAAGTATATTGAACCCTAGTTACGACCCTAACTTTATGAATTACATGGCTTCCTTGAAGGGTATCAGAAACAGGGAAGAAAGTGATGAAGAAGATTTTGACGATGAAGACAATTATCGTAAATACAAAAAAGAGCTAGATAAATACGACTACACGTCTTCTTCAGCAGAAGAAGATTCTAGTGATAACGATTCTGAGATCGACGTGTCTGAGATGATGCGACAAAGGCGTTTAATTGCTTCGTAAGATCGTAGCGAAGTGGCAAAAACTGAGCTAAAATTCTTTGTGAAATGTCTTCTTCTTGTGCAATTATTGTTAAAAGTTGTTCATTTTGTTCTCTGATAAGATTGACCAATATCTCCAAAAACTTGGAATCCATCTTATAGGGTTGCATGTTTCTCGTCTTTGTCGAATGGTTGCACAAACATTTCAATTTTTGGAACATCCATATCATTAACGTTTTCTTGTACAGTAGTCATATCTTGCTGTGGCATAGTACTACTGGCCATGTCAGCTGCACTGAGTTCCTCATAGAAAGTTTCCCTTCCGATCTGTGCAGGAGCAGGAGTGGAGAAAAGGGGTGATGGAGAAGGTGAATAGTTATTCAGAAGGTTCACAGCAATGGGTGATGGAGAAGGAGTCATTCTGCTTAGGCTGTCTATAGATAGTTGATCAACGCTTTTAAATTGTGCTGGGGGCATGCTTGAAAATGGAGGAGAAGCAATAAATTCTTCGGTGTTGTTTTCATAAGGTTGTTGCTCAGACATGTACTGATCATTATTTGGTTGGTCAACATAAACATTTGTGACTTCTTCGTAAGTCTCTTTAGGGCGAATAGAACCACCAAATGTGCTCAACAGAGTTAATAGTACCAGCAAAATTATAAACACAAATATGATCATCTGCATTCTTTATGATTTAATAGTTAGAAAAATATTTGGAGCATTTTTGTATTCAAATACAAGAAGGAATTAATATCTTTATTTATACAAATGTTGGCTGGTACCCAACTTGACTTTGCATATAATACATTGGATTCAACGTTTGATGAAGGTGATTTTTCACCTGTTGATATGTCAAAAGGTAACTATGATGTCAACGAATTAATGCAAGAACAAATTAGAAGGCCTACTTCACCTAAAATAAAAAAATATGAAGAGCCTGTAATGGTTCCAAAACATACATCTCCCATACCGAACCTGCCACAAGGTCTACCTAAAGTCCCTGCAATCCAAACACAATACCAATCTACACCCATAACTCCCAAGTCTAATGTACCATCTGCACCACAGAAACAATCAATGATGTATGATGCTCAATCTTTTAACAAACAATTTGAACAAGAACAACAGATAAATGCATATTTGAAACAATTACAAACACAAGCTGTTGTGCAGCAACAACCCCAACAACAGATACAATCACAAGGGTATTTTGATAAATTGTTTTCAAAAAAGAAAGAATTTTTTAAATTGTTACAATGGGTTTTAATTATTGTGCTTGCTATTTCTATTCACCATTTTATCGAATACTATGTCAAACACTATATTAATATTAATGATTTCACTTTTGAAAGAGAACTGTTTGTGCGTGCGTTGTATCCCTTTTGTATTCTTTTCATTTTGTGGAATCTAAGAGTTTTTGCTAAACCATAGTTCTTCTGTTTATGGGAAATATCGTGTCATTACTAGTTATTTTTGTTTTATCACTGCTAGTTTGAGAAGTGATCTGAGGTGTTGCATTCGTCACATCAGAGTGTACAGAAGGAACGGAAGATGCAACGACTGTATTATGAGGAAGATTATTCAGTCTTGATATAATCATCTCAATTACCATCTTTTGATTGTTCATGGTTGTATTCATCATATTCATAATCTCTTTTTGATGAGCTATTGTTTGTTCCAAATCATGCATCTTCATCTCAAGTAACTCGATATGTTTCTTCATTGCCGCCATTGTTTGATATTTATAAATATATTAATAAAATAAAATATGGACACTAGCGTAGATGCTGTTGTTACCAATATCCAAGATGACGGTGTATTAAAACAAGAAACACTTCAACAAATTGATGGCTCAGCAAGTATTTGGTCCCGTCTTTTCGATCTTGATGGTGGAAAGAAAGGTAGTAATAAATCAGCGACATCAACGACATCAACGACATCAACGACATCAACGACATCAGCGAACCCACAGGTAGCTGTAAAAGCCCCAAGTGCAAAATTTGATAAATCCTGGGACACATTCAAACATGGCAAAGATCTCGATAAGGATAAACAGGATAAGTCTGGTAATGATCATCCAAACCATATCGGGGAAACTAAAGTTGCCGCAAAACCACTGCCACCACAACAAAAAGATGGAGACGGAGCTGATGCGGCGATGTTTGGTGCCGGCACTGCAAAAACAACAAAAATGAAAGGCGGTGGAAATCTCGATGTTTTGGGGATATTTCATAAGTATGGTGTCCTTTTCCTTTTATTGTTGATATCTATTGTTATTGCATTTTTTGTGTTCAACTTCATATTTTACAATAAATATTTCAACAAAAACAAAGATGCAGATTATAATTTTGAAGACCCTGATGTGGAACACGCTAAACGACACAGTAAAATATGGAAAGCATTACTAATGTTCAATATAGTTATTGTAGTGTCGTTTTTGCTTGTTATTCTTTTGTGTTATCTGATTGTGTTGATGTACTTCCATACAGTTGTCAAAGATCCTTCAATGACTGGTACCACGTACTTTACGAATCTTATTTTCTGGTTCAACAACAATGGTGAAATGATACCATTGACCGACTTCTTCTTCTCCCTGGTTGTTATTCTTACACTAGGATATATTGTATACGTGATATACTTTAAAAACGTAAAAGATTACTTTACAAGTATTTCATACCCTGCTTATATTGACACCAAAAATTCCACCCAACAAGAATATGAGAAACCTAAAAAGTTTTTATTGTTCTACGGGCTTATGATATTGTATATAATGGCATTTGCATTGATGCTCATGAATTATGTTTATAGTTTCGACAATGATGGGATATCATTTATATATAATATCATATTCATCTTCTTTGTACTTTGGACAACAGGTATGTATTTTAAAAACATTTTAAAAAAGAATCTGATCATTCAATATGTCTATGTATTGATAATTATATTGATTATATTTTTCAATAAACATATTGGTCACGCATTCAAACTGACTATTGAAACGATGATTAATCTTGCAAAACGTGGTAGAATGAATTAATTTATATCATCTTATCGTAAACTATAAATATTATCATACTCATTACAAATACAACAAACATGAAATATAAGTAATGATGAGTTGTTAGAGTAGTCAAACTTGTGCTAGAAGCATTTTCTTCATCATCTGTATTAACAACTGCTGGTTGATAAATCGAAGTTGCAAATGCCGTCATCAATACCAACATAAATATTGGGAATATGATGAAGTATATGATGATAGCACGTGAATTTAAAAGGTATGTATACATGTAGTCAATATTACCACGTACATATTTGGTTATAGCTGCATTAATTGTGGCCTTCATTGCACCCATTATTGCGTCTTTTGATGTTGCTTTGTTAGATGAAATCTCGGCACCGCTTTTGATCATACTTAAAATACCAACGATAATCACAATTATAATAGATATCATACAGAATATCACAAACAATGCAACAATTGTCTTTAAAATGTAAGAAAATGTTGCAGTGAAATAATACCACATCAATCTACCCCTTGAAATGTATGTATTTAGTGATCCTAATTCGATTAGACGCGTGTTTACATCTATACATGCATTAATAGTAACTAATGTGAACAAAAGTAAACTTATTGTGTAAGGATCAAATAACTTCATAAGCAGTTCCATTATAAATTTAATATATATGGCATATTTTAATTGTTATCTTTATTTTGTACATTAAATATAATATGGCAAGATTCAATCCACACCATCTGAACGGTATTCCCAA
>Ga0129333_10003443_pt1 | contig 14814 bp, 12 predicted proteins | sample CPB6_08_DNA_FD_94474 | JGI IMG/M metagenome (GOLD analysis project Ga0129333, IMG submission 94474) | Freshwater to marine salinity gradient microbial communities from Chesapeake Bay, USA - CPBay_Sum_0.6_0.8_DNA | ecosystem: Environmental > Aquatic > Marine > Coastal | place: USA: Chesapeake...
GCTTAATAGGTGACACATGAGATTATTTAAAATATCTGAAATATATAGAGATAACAACAAACTCGAAGTAGGAGTGGTTGTTTATAGCTCGAATCCAATTACACCTCAACTTCCGTTCTTATACCAGGCCAATTTATTAGACGAAGTTTATTCCATTTTTTCTATATCTAAAAGTGAGTATACCCTTAGTAAGGAAACTGCTATTAGTATAAAAGCAGACGTTCGTGGATACTTCATAAGCTACATATTGGAGTTTACCAGTGTTTTCTCATATGACAGCATTGGACCTGTTAAAGGGTACGATGGGAAGTCAGGCGTAAGGGGTACCACAGGAGCGTCGGGTTCAGAAGGAAGTACTGGTGAAGTAGGATATCTGGGTTATTCTGGTACCGATGGCCATACCGGCGCCACTGGATTCGGTGGGCCAGCGGGTTATGAAGGATCTGCTGGTTTAATTGGTGATGACGGTGTTATAGGACATACTGGATCTACAGGATCATTGGGCAGCCAGGGATCTATAGGTGTGTTGGGGTCTACAGGCATTGTCGGGGCAACAGGTCTCAAAGGAATACCAGGTCCAGCAGGATACACAGGCCCACGTGGTTCTGCCGGAAATGATGGTACAGACGGTGACATCGGTGTTGCAGGCAACATTGGGCCTACAGGCTCCGCGGGGGTTACGGGGTCCTTTGGAGACTCCGGGCCAGGTGGCTTTGAAGGTGATATAGGTAGCAAAGGGGTTACGGGAATTCAAGGACCTAGAGGAATCACCGGAGATTCCGGTGATTCCGGACCTTTAGGCAACACGGGAACTAGCGGGACAAGAGGTACTTCTGGATCCGAAGGCCCAACAGGGATAATCGGGACGGTCGGACCGCAGGGACGAATCGGGGCGGTTGGCTACAGAGGTGTTACGGGAAATATAGGCATTACTGGTTCTCAGGGAATTACTGGCCCCGATGGCCATAGCGGTTCCGTAGGGCCCATAGGTTCATCGGGAGAAGTAGGCTTCCAGGGATCTATAGGATTTAATGGTACTACTGGTCCGATAGGTGCAAGTGGTGAACCCGGAGTGTCGCCTACCGGAATCCAAGGTTCTTCTGGTTCCGTAGGATCAATCGGCAGCAGAGGATTCACAGGGTCCTTCGGCTCCACTGGTCTTATCGGTGCTGGTGGGAACACAGGAACCGTGGGGAACTTTGGGCCCATTGGTTTTATTGGTCCCACCGGAGACTTAGGAATCACCGGTATTGATGGGGTTACAGGTGTGACTGGAACCCAAGGATCCATAGGTTCCAGAGGCCCAATCGGAGCTACAGGTTCGCAGGGCGCAACCGGAATCCGTGGACCAATTGGCAGCACTGGATTCGTGGGCCCTAAAGGACCAGACGGTACTACTGGTGTGATCGGGGCTGATGGTCTGATAGGTATAGACGGGCCCGTAGGATCTGTGGGCAATGCCGGATATGAAGGAACGGTAGGTGAACCAGGATTCGCAGGTTTAGACGGGGCTTTTGGTTCTCAAGGGCAGCGCGGGCCTACTGGAATTCAGGGTCCTACTGGCGTTGAGGGTGAGATATTCTTATCCGGAGCACAAGGCCCTACGGGTTCAACCGGAGAATACGGGAGCACGGGTCCTTTTGGCGATACAGGATTCAATGGAACCACGGGTCTAGGTGGCCCTATTGGAATAACCGGTAAAGCAGGACCAGATGGTGCCATCGGGAAGACTGGTGCAGTTGGGCTCGTTGGGGCAACAGGTCCGAAAGGTTCTCAGGGAGCTCAAGGGCCAGGGGGTACTGGGGCTACAGGTCCTCAAGGATTCCCAGGCCGCAGGGGGAACCCTGGAATCGTAGGATCCACTGGACTAGTCGGGCCTACCGGTAGTCAACCCCAGGGGGTCACCGGATCGATAGGAGTATTAGGTTTAAGAGGATCTACTGGACCCGATGGATATACCGGTTCAACCGGTTCGAGAGGACACACTGGCGTTACTGGTTATACCGGACCGCAGGGAATTACCGGTTCCATAGGACCATTCGGGTCTAACTTTAACTCATTCACAGGCACGTCTGTTTGGTATGTAGACACGATTAGCGGGTCCGATTCTAACAGCGGGACTGTGTTAAGTCCATTCGCTTCAGTTGAAAAACTTTATGATATTCTAAACGGCTATATTTACCGTGATACAGAAGTCATAATACTGAATTCAAGCGTGGAAAAGCCCGCATCTCTGATTCTTAACTGGAGGTTCACCAGCAATACTTCAAAGTCGTCGCCCTTGCTAACTTACAAATCGGGTACTTGGACTCCTTTATTTAGTTCTAATATACTTACATCTACTCCTCCAGATCCAAGCACGAAGACGCCTTACAAAATTACTCAAAGCGCATCTTATGGAGATGCCTATTTTGCAGATGATGCGTCAAATTATACGTTCGAAGTAAGGACCAATTTAGGGATTAGCTATACTACATCCTTTAGAGCGTTAACGTTTAGAAACGCCAAAGCCTCAAAAACAGATACTTCTGGAAACTGGGCAATACCCACTGGGTCTACTAATTTTTATGGGCCTTCATCGTTGCAAAAAGGTAAATTAGTAGGAAACAATGATTCAAACGAATCCATACTCGTTAAAGGCTTTTACGTTTACGGTTCATATTCTCCGGAATCAAGCAACAGCCAAAGCCTAGTTAATTCGACTTTAGCCATCGAAAATAGCGTAATAGTATCAAATTTCTATGTCGAGAACTGCCGCGTCGTATTTAATGCCTGTAAGCTTGCATCCACATTCGTGAATAATAGTATTATATCAGTTAACCATAGCACTGTGAGTTCTACCCTTAATATAAAAAATAGTAAATCCGTGGGGCTGAATGATGTGTACCTTATGGGTGGTCTGGAAGTCCGCAATTCTACACTAAATGTTACAAGCCTTCAGTTTTCATCCAATAACCAGTTAACGAATTCAACAGTAAATCTAAACACATCCACTTACATATCATCAGTAGGATCTCCAGTCACCACTTATAGTTTCGGAGTGGGAAGCTGGCGTTTGAACGCTAAGTCTCAAATAGTAAGTCCTTCATATCTCGATACATTTGATTCTAAAATCTTCTTAGGAAACAGCACTAATTCTTCGTCATTACCTAACCTGTATAGATTTGGCGGCACCACGTTACCTGTTTCCATATCACCTTTGTATCTTTCGAATTTACAATTTCCACCAATGAATGGGAACCTCCTGGATCCGAAAACCGGGTCTCGAGTCAGCACACCTTCCGATCCTTCTGTTTTGAGATTCTATGACCCAGGACTTGGGTCTTATAATGGAACATTTAATCTTCAAGATATATCTGGGAAGTTAAGACTATTACCATCAAGCCCTACTGACACCGCTTATATGCCATTTCCTGGGTTCACTTATGATGCCACTAATGGATCTATAACTACTACCACCTCCCAGATATCTTCACGTGGAAACTGTGGCGTGGAGCCCACATATCCCTTTTCTGCTTTCGTGGTAGCTAAGACTACTGGTTTAACTGGTACAAATCAATATGTAACAAGTACTGAGTATGAATTAAGTGGTACAAAAGCTGGCTTCACATTAGGCTTTCAGAATGATTTGCGTCCGTTCGTCTCTAATAGATACGGTTCTCAGGTTTATACTTTCGACCCAATAACTCTTAATAGTTGGATAATGTTCGGATATACTCTAAATGGTAGTTCAGGTATTGCAAAATTTTATAAAAACGGGTCTTATATAACCCAGAGATCAGGCTGGCCGTATACGTTTACGATAGACAAAGCCTTATATATTGGATATAGTGATCACGCTGTATGGGGAAAAAGGTTCAGGTTCAATGGAGGTATAGGATGTATTATTTTCTACAATAAAGTATTGAATGATAATGAAGTATACTCTTTATACCTGAGATATAAGAACAGATTCGGAATCTAAAATGAACCCCCTAACCACAGTAACTACTTATAAAACTTATTCATCCAGTAATGATATAATAAACTCGACTGTGGTTATGTCTCTACCAGAGCCGACAGGAGATCCTCTAGGATACTTCTCGGAAAATGGAATTTTATATACCGTACTTAACCAACTAAATTTAAATCCGGGTGACTGGGTTCCTGTACAGGTGGCTCTAGTAGGTACGTTCGAGTTGTCTAATGTTCAATTTAGTTATACATTTTATTTAAGATTAGGTCGAAAAGGGGTATTTCTTGCTCTAGAACTTACCACGGGTCCACAGGGTCCTCCAGGAGAGTTGGGCACCCCAGGGCCGGCTGGTCCGGCAGGAATCCAAGGACCAGCAGGACCGGTTGGCCCAACCGGTCCTGCTGGTGGACCTACTGGCCCGACCGGTCCTACCGGGCCGACGGGCCCGGTAGGACCTTCAGGACCCATTGGGCCTACGGGCCCAAATGGAATAACTGGTCCACAAGGGGCTACAGGCTCCAGAGGAGTGACTGGTTCTCCAGGTCCCGCAGGACCTTCCGGGCCCGCGGGATCCCAAGGAACGACCGGACCAACTGGTCCGACAGGTGCTAAAGGAGCACAGGGTGCATCAGGAGCACAGGGTGCATCAGGAGCCCAAGGTGCATCAGGAGCCCAAGGTGCAGCTGGCGCCCAAGGAGCCCAAGGTGCGGCAGGAGCCCAAGGAGCCCAAGGTGCATCAGGAGCACAAGGAGCCCAAGGTGCATCAGGAGCACAGGGTGCATCAGGAGCACAAGGAGCCCAAGGAGCACAAGGAGCCCAAGGTGCATCAGGAGCACAGGGTGCATCAGGAGCACAAGGAGCCCAAGGAGCACAAGGAGCACAGGGTGCATCAGGAGCACAGGGTGCATCAGGAGCACAGGGTGCATCAGGAGCACAAGGAGCCCAAGGAGCACAAGGAGCCCAAGGAGCACAAGGAGCACAGGGTGCATCAGGAGCACAAGGAGCCCAAGGAGCACAAGGAGCACAGGGTGCGGCAGGAGCCCAAGGTGCATCAGGAGCACAAGGTGCACAAGGAGCACAGGGTGCGGCAGGAGCCCAAGGAGCACAGGGTGCATCAGGAGCACAAGGTGCATCAGGAGCACAGGGTGCGGCAGGAGCCCAAGGAGCACAGGGTGCATCAGGAGCACAAGGAGCCCAGGGTGCAGCTGGAGCCCAAGGAGCCCAAGGAGCCCAAGGAGCCCAAGGTGCGGCAGGAGCACAAGGAGCCCAGGGTGCATCAGGAGCCCAAGGAGCCCAAGGAGCCCAAGGAGCCCAAGGAGCCCAGGGTGCGGCAGGAGCCCAAGGAGCCCAGGGTGCGGCAGGAGCCCAAGGAGCCACAGGAGCCCAAGGAGCCACAGGAGCCCAGGGTGCGGCAGGAGCCCAGGGTGCGGCAGGAGCCCAAGGAGCCCAGGGTGCGGCAGGAGTCCAAGGAGCCCAGGGTGCGGCAGGAGTCCAAGGAGCCCAGGGTGCGGCAGGAGCCCAAGGAGCCACAGGAGCCCAGGGTGCAGCTGGAGCCCAAGGAGCCCAGGGTGCGGCAGGAGCCCAAGGAGCACAAGGAGCGACCGGGGCACAGGGTTATACAGGTGAAAGTGGCGCTTTATATAATAAAGCATTTGGGTTGTTTTATATAAAAGGCGGGGCAGGATCCAGTCCTGGGATATACTTCCAAAACCATTTTAATGTATCTGGGTTTACATTTCCAGATACGACCACCTTTAGAATGTTATTTGCTGGTTTCACAACGATGCCTTCCCAATACGTGGTGTCTAGTACGTTTGCTCAGTCACAGATAGATTTCGGGTTCGGATCAGTATCGGTGCAAACCATCATGAGAGTGATAAGCCAAAGTAGTTCTTATATGGACTTTCAGATCTATTATATGGGACTATCAGGAACTACATATCTAGGAACGTTTAACTGGAATACAATGTATATGATGGGATATCTCCATTTTTCCATTGTAGCGGCCTAGAGAGGTAGACCATGTCGATAGTTAAAAACTGGTTTGAGTCTGAATTACCGGAAGCTTTACTTTCTAAGCAAGAAACTCTTAAAATATTTAACCATAAATATAAATTCAAAATAATGGGAGTGAATGAGTGGATGTTGGATCTAACTATTTCTCCAGGAACATTAAATATAACATCGGAAAGGGGAGATTCTGTGTTAGAGTGCACGGAATCAGATTTAGAACAAATGCTTTTAAAGCCTATTGCTAGTTATGATTTATATAAACAAAATAAGCTTATTTTAAAGGGTAACACGATAATCTGGGATAACTTTCCTAGAATTGTTAGCATAACTCGAAATCTTGAGTCTGTTTCCTGATTTAAAATATGAATCAGTTACAATTTTAGTGATAGATGCGTATAAATGATAAACGTTAATTCAATATCTTTATTTAGTTCGGACTCTTCTATAATTAATGCTAACTTAGTAGTCTATACCGATTTCAAAATAGAGACTGGAGTCACTAATTTAACTAAGGAAATTATTGCAAAGGGGGAACTCAGTCTGGGGATTAACCCTAACTCCTATAGACTCATTCAAATAGCTTTAACAGGGTTCACAGATATAGGGGACGGCACATATTCATATACTTATTATGCTAGATGGGCTTTAGTAGGGACTGACGCTGTTGTAACTAATATTCAGGGTCCTCAAGGTCCGATAGGAGCTCAGGGAACTCCAGGTTCGCCAGGTCCTGCAGGAATAGAAGGACCAATAGGTCCGACTGGTCCTTCTGGTGGTCCAAAAGGGGACACTGGCAACATCGGTCCCACAGGGGCAATAGGTCCAGAGGGTCCGATTGGTAATACCGGCCCGCAAGGTCCTACTGGTGCTACTGGGGCCCAGGGGCCTAAGGGAGTACAGGGAGACTCTGGAGTTACAGGATCCCAGGGCGTGGCCGGTCCTCAAGGTGCTACTGGAATTAAAGGATCCATCGGATTTACTGGAACTCCTGGAGTAACGGGATCAGATGGGGCTACCGGCGTTCAAGGCAGTACTGGAGCCCAAGGCGTAAGGGGCCATACGGGTGTCCAAGGAGTCGAGGGGCAGCCGGGACCAATAGGAGTACAGGGTCCTAGGGGTTTAACGGGGCCCCAGGGTGCAACAGGAGTCCAGGGTCTAAGGGGAGATCCTGGTGGTCCCACAGGTCCGCAGGGTTCAACGGGAGCCCAAGGTCACACGGGAATCATAGGCGCTACTGGAATCCAGGGCGCAACCGGCGTTCAAGGATATCAGGGTGTAACTGGTATACAGGGCGCCACTGGAGTTCAAGGTCCTCAAGGACTACCCGGATTTGGGGCGGGGCCTACTGGACCAACCGGTCCGACAGGTCCCACTGGACCCATGGGACCTGGTTTTAGAGCTTATGCCGTTGTTTCCATAAAAAATAATTATGGTGGATCTCAAGAACTTACATACTATAGTGGTTATAATATTACTAACTTCAATGCACCTAGTGTGACTGCTGATGGGTATTTGAAATGTCCATTTGATAGTGCTGTTCCATCAAGCGCCATGTTGGTGTTAATTTCTGGAGAATTGGGTGATTATTTAATAGGCATATCCCCCGCCAAGTTAGTTTTTACGGGATATCTCGTAGAACTTACTACAGGCTATGTAGTCATAAAAGTCTATGTAGAAAATAATTGGTTGGACTTAAGAGACTTATCTCAATATTATGGTGGGCGTATCCATTTCAGTGTTGGTCCTTACAACTGATTGAGAGCACCTCATGTCATTCATATCGAATTATTTCGAAATTGATTTACCTCAGATATTGGTAGATAATAAAGCCGAGTTAAAGAATAATGGCCTTAAGTATAAAATCGTTGTCGATGGAGAGGGATCTTGGATGCTAGATTTATCCAGTGATCCTCCTGCAGTTTATACCACGGAAGAATGGGGTCACGCCCAATGTGAATTGTCAGCTGAAGATGCGGAGTTGATCATTAAATCCCCGGAACGAGGCCCGGAGCTTTATATGAAAGGGCGCGTAAAAGTTAAGGGGGATTCTATAATATTTCGCAATTTCGATAGGATCTTACGACTAAAAAGAAAAGAGTGATCGCATTAGTTATCAAGATGTAAATTGTATGCGTGGTTGATTTAAAAAATAATTTTGTAAGAAATATACCTGATTCTCCTCAGTATTTATCCCGAATAGAACAAGAAATAAATATACTGGAAAAGCTCAAAGCAGTAGACTTCTTACTTGAAGTATCTAAAATTTGTGCTGCAACGAAGCACATACCACGTACCATAAGAGGATCCGCCGGTAGCTCTTTGCTTGCTTGGGCCTTGGGTATAAACGACCTTGATCCCATTAAGTGGGGGATACCGATCGAGAGGTTCATGAATGAACTTAGAAAAGACCTTCCCGATGTGGATTTGGATTTTCCTCATGATGAACGGGATAAAGTATTTGACATATTGAATAAGATGTACCCCGGAAAGGTGGGTCGCATCACTAATCATGTCATATATCACGAAAAATCGGCTTTGCGGGAGGCACTCCGTATTATGGGGTACAGGAAAAAAGTGCCTGCGAATTTTAAAATAAGTGATATAATGCCGCAAGATGAACAAACTGTATACGAAATTGCATCTAACCTACAAGATACTGTAAGAAGTCTAGATCTTCATTGCGGCGGAGCCATCATATTTGACACCAAAGTACCCGAGGAATTAATAATCCCCGGGACAGCAGATAGAATCAGATATGATAAAAGAGAAGTAGACAAGTATAAACTATGGAAAGTCGACATGCTTTCTAATCGAGCTTTGTCTCAACTCCGTGACTGTGGAATCAGGAATCCTGATGAAGTAAACCCTGCGGATCCCGATGTGGCCGAACTCTTATCACGCGGTGATTCCTTCGGCCTCACCCAAGCTGAGTCTCCCGCATTCAAAAAGATATTGCGAGCCATAAAGCCTAAGAACGTACGCGAATTAGCTCTTTGCATGGGTCTCGTTCGTCCAGCGGCTGCGTGGAGAGGTCATCGGGCCATGTTTGTGGAGAACTGGGAAAAGACCAGAACCAGCCATCATTTAGTATTCGAAGATGACGCAAACTCGGCTATATCAGCCTTGACGGGAGTCACTTTAGAAGAAGCCGATTCTATTCGTAAGGCATTTTCTAAACAAGACTATGATGGTATCGAAAAGTTCAAACGTAGACTCGATTCCAAACCCGAAACTGCTGCTTTAGTTCACGATCTGGAAAGTTTTAAAGAATTCTCTATGTGTGAAAGTCATGCGGTCGCGTATGCCAAGATAACATGGGCTTTAGCATACGCTAAAATGCACGATCCGAAGTCTTTTTGGCATTCTACGCTTAACAACGCGATTTCTATGTACCGACCATGGGTTCATATCAGGCAAGCTGTTCTTTCTGGCCTTCGGATTCAAGAAGGAAGGAGTCCGTGGATAAGAGAAGGTGACGAGCTTTACAACACAGGTCACATGAACCGACTTTTCGAAGTCTCTGCTTCTGACGAATATAACTCTTTGGGGTATTGGACTTCACGCCCGTTTTTACCAGAATGCAGATCGGAGGTAAATGAATTTGGGGAATTTACAGTTAGTGGGTTGGTAGCAATCACTAGAATCGTCAAGTTCAGTAATCGTCCGACTACATTTGTAACCCTGGGATATGATAACGGTTTATATGTTGATGTGGTCGTTTCGGGAGCTTACGATCTTAAAAAAGTCAATAAAATTAAATGTCAAGGAACCATGAACAAAAAATATGGCAGTGAATGGATAGAAGCTAGCAAACTGCATATAATAAGCTAAAAAGAGAGAGGACTACGAATGTAATCGTAGCCCTCTCATTGTAATGTCCGTTCATAAAGCTTTTCAAGCTAATGAATACCCGGCATCACAGATAAGTTTTAGCAAATTCTTCTTCACTGATTAAACCCAGGTACACTTTCCGATTCTTGTCGAAATCCGCGAAGGTGGAGATGTCCTTTGCTCTAGGGATGTTATTATTAGGACTTAGAGTAATAATCGCACAACCAAAGTCACAATCTACTGTGTTTACCGTCAGGTTGGGTCTTCTGCGCAATTTCCAAATGGCGCGATAAACAGTTCCGCACCAGTTAACATCTCGAGGTGTCGGGTCCGCAAATTCCTCCGTAGGAGGATTTGAATCGTGTAGTACGATTGCACCCTTTTTAGTCAAATGCTTGATAGCATTGTCTACATCTCGGAGAACTTGGTCTTCTGTATGGAGTCCATCGATAAAAACGATGTCATACTTCATGTCGTTCTTAAGAATTTCGAAGAATTCGTCAGACTTAAGATGGAATTGTGCATCGTATGCAGTCACATTAGGATCTACACCGTGTTTAAGATCGCATTCGACGTTTCTTATATTAATTCCTGACTCAACCCCGATCTCGAGGTATTTTTTGTATCCATTTTTCTTGATGAGACTATTGATAATTTCGGTGCGGTCCATAACTGACTCTACCCATTAAACAGTCAGCCTGAATCTTCGAATATGAATTGGTTTAGTAATTAGTCGTTATGTGGATCGGTAGCATTCAGTATGCAAATAAATGAAGATTTGGTCAATAGATTATTTAAGTATACAGATATAAATGAGCATTACCCACTTTTATTTTCCATATCAGAACAGTGTGATTCTATAGTAGAACTTGGGGGAATCAGTCGTTTCGAAACTTCTTGGATATTCGCTCTCAGCAATCCTAAATCGCTGATTACCGTGGACCCCGATCCATCGTGCGTAACTACAGATCATTTTAAGGAATTAAACAAGTATTGCCATAACAATGGGGTAAATCATTCACACCAAATCAGCGACACTCGAACTGTGTGTTTCGAACCCACAGATCTCTTATTTATAGATTCTATTCACACGGCTGATCACGTAAAAGCTGAACTTTTAGCGCATTCCTTTTATGTTAATAAGTATATAATATTGCATGATACTAGTGTATATGGGGAATTTGGGGAATATGGAGTTACCATAGGTGGAATATTTAATCGAGTCCCAGGAATAAAGATTGGAATAAATGAATTTCTGCAGGTTGATAATTCTTGGAAAATTATATATGAGTATGGTCACAATAACGGGTTGACCGTATTGGCACGAATTTCTAAATAGCAGAAAGTATTATTCTAAATGAAATCAATTAGCGTCATAATACCCACATATGAGATGCACGGACTTGGGGTACATTTTTTAGATTTCAGTTTGCAGAAGCTCAAAGCCCAATCGTTCCAAGACTTCGATGTCATCGTATCAGATCATAGTTGTCGTAATGGAATAATGAACTTATGTAATATATGGTCCAAGCTAGGTTTAGACATAAAGTATGTACGTAATTTTTATGACCGTGGAAGTTCATCATCTAATCTTAACTTCGGCATGGAATTAGCTAAGGGAAAGTATGTTAAGATACTTTTCCAGGATGATTTTCTATTTGATAACCAATCTCTTGAACATACGTTTACTTGCTTCGAGTCGGCTCCGGATGCGAAGTGGTTAGTTACCCCCAGTGAGCATTCTTATGATGGGTTTAACATGTTCAGAACCCATATACCTCATTACCACGACGAAATCCATTTAGGCGGAAACTCCATTAGTTCCCCAAGTGTTCTTACGTTAAGAAATGGGCACTTAATAAAGTTTGACCCAAACTTAATCTGGCTTATGGATGTCGAATATTATAAAAGATTACACTGTTCATTTGGCTCCCCGGCTATCATGGATCGGGTTACGGTAGTGAACCGGTGTTGGGATCGTCAATTATCTCATACAATTCCGGTAGAACGGAAGAATGCTGAACATGAATATGTAAAAAAGTTATATGGGTAAAATAAGCAGAATGGGTTATATTAGGCTATTGTGGGAGCTGAATTTTCCGTGAAACCCAAAGGTTTTCACTCCTTGATTTTCAGCAATTTCCGATTCTTTTGAGAATTTCACAGCTACCTCCAAAGGTGCAAACTTAAATCCATTTTCTTCATATAAGTGTCGGTTGTTGGCACATATAAAACAGTCTTCGTTGAACACCCCATGAAAATCCGTCCAGGGTATCTCATGTTCCACTGGAAAATTCATAAGTTTCTTACTGCGGAGGGAAAAACCTCCATTACCCACCCTAAATAACTTCCCATTTCGATCTCTATGGGTAATTGGGTCATCCTGATTAGGCAATTCAAAAGGTGCACCGATATAATCATAGTCAAGAAATTCATCTTCCCATACGTCTGGGTTGATTACAAATCCGTCCGATTGGATGATCAAGGCATGTCTAGTGTGAATGAATTCGGGCAACCTATAAATTATAGTATAGCTATAATCGTTGAGGCTGTTCATTCTAGGAACCTGCACATTTCTAATCCCCCCAAGCTCTGAGGAATCTAGATGAGTGCAAACCATCACATCACCGTATGTGATGCCATTCATACTATATTTAAGGGCTTTTAAAGTACGGTCTATGTTAACTGAAGTGACAGATACTAATGTAACTTCATTAAGGCGCAACATCTTTACTGTATTCTCTTTAAATAGCCTATAACGTTGAACGTGGCGTTTTTCCCAAAATAATCACAAAGACTGCGGTCTACTATGAAATCTTTGTTAGTGTTTAAGAACTCTTTTATTGCTCTGATAGGACCACCGTCATATCCAGGATATCCTAATTCATCTATGATTCCATCTTCTACAACAAAATATGAACCTACGCTAATTAGATCCGAGAATTTATTTAAGCTTAGCTTTACATCTCCGTATCCATGGGATCCATCGTCTATTACTAAGATGCGCTGGAACTTTTCTTTCAGACCATCAGTATTATAATTCTGAAACCCACCATAGAACCTCTTGATTCTTGGGTGATTGTTAACCAACGGCTGGTGATGTTTTTCAACAAGATCTATAGTATGAATTTCACCATTACCTATCATATTAAGAATATCAGCCATATATAAGGCTCCACCGCCTTCGTTTGTTCCTATCTCAATTATTAAGTCTGGTTTAATTTCATTCAGGATCAGTTGATATATGACATAATCAAAAGGACACTTAAGGTAGGGAACACCCCTATATGTCATTTTATGGTGACCATCACATATGGTCTTGATGTTAAAATCGACTGTGGTATCTAAAGTATTCACCATTGCTGCTTTCTTCTTCGCAATGCAAATTATGAAGTCTTTTTTTACATCTGTTATCTTGTGTAGATCATGGGACTCATAATTTTGATAAAATACTTCCTCTATATCAAATTTATGCTTTAGGAGTGACCTTAGCATATCTATGTTTATACCAAATGTACGGTGATGGCTATTATGATCGGGTGCGTATTCCTGCATATATGGAACAGAAAATATTAACGATCCGCCGTCTTTTAAAGCGTCGTGGAATTTTTCGAATAAAATCGGCAGTTGGTGCAAATCTAAATGTTCGACTGTCTCAAAAGACACGATTTTATCAAATTTATTTTTAACATCTAATTCAAATAGATTCTGACAGGTAAATGTGACTTTAGGATTTGATTTATATCGATCCTGAATGGTTTTTATCACAAATGAATCAATATCATAACCATTCACCGTGCTTGCTATCTCCGACAACATGCAAGACCCATAACCGGTCCCGCAAGCCATGTCACCTACCGTATCTCCTGGGTTAATTCTAGATCGAGCAAATTCGTATCTTTTATAATGGGATTTTTGGTACACATTAAATTCATTCCAATTTAATTTTGAATAATGTATTTCTATTCTTTCACCAGCATTTTCTAAATTATCAGCTCTCATCATGATCCATAATTTTACTGATAAAGATGTGAATAATATTTCCAATCAAGTTCGTTTATAACCATGTGTTGCATTAGCTCGTATAGATGCATGTTGTCTGCAAGAAGTTGTTCAGTTACATCTTTCCAATCTTTTACCCATAACACAGGCAGTCCTTGATATAAGGATTTGAGGTACTCATTTTCCACCATTACTGGCACTCTTTTCATGTAAAACACCTCATAATTACGGTGGCAGTCTATACCATTCCCAATTGGGCAGATCATGAAATGGTGGTTTTTTATTTCATCTAGATATGAACCGTATTCTAACCCTGCATCTCTTACGGTGGCCCAATTGTAATTCTGGAATATTGGTTTTATAGGACCACGAGCATCCATGTTGGTCCAGTCTTTGTGGTTAACATATAATAGTTGGGTAGCTTCTGTCTCTACCTCCATTTTTTGTTTCAGTATTTCTATTCTGTTATCCTGAGGATTCATACGTCTTTGTAAGCCTAAATATAGTGGCCTCAATTTATCTGCCACATAGTCACAGTTCACTGCATGGACAGATACTACATTTCGTGGAATTCTGCCTTCTATGTGGTGATCGATAGGTGTGTCGTCGAGACCAGTAATAATCCTGAATTTATACTCTGGAAGCTGAGAACACAAATTGAGAACGTCTCCGTGGGATGTCAAAGACTCGACCCACTGCGCATCTGAATCACTTTTAGTATCAATATGTCGTTTATATAGTCTTATATTATCTACGAACAAACTAATTATTCTGGTCTTACCTATTTTTTCAACTACTGAAATGAATTCTTCATTTTCTAGGCTAGTTTTCTTCATATACCCATTGAATACATTGCATATGACGCTCGCATGATCTCCAAACGAGTAGTCACAGTTATCCATGAATAGATTGCCGTAAATAGGTTCAAGACTGCGCATTTTTCACCTCTTGTGCGAAATAAGGTATTGTCTTATCTAAACCGTCACTCAGATTAATTGTGGGTTCCCAGTTTA